>Ga0302140_10001132_pt1 | contig 34944 bp, 24 predicted proteins | sample I_Bog_E1_1_FD_202095 | JGI IMG/M metagenome (GOLD analysis project Ga0302140, IMG submission 202095) | Peat permafrost microbial communities from Stordalen Mire near Abisko, Sweden - I_Bog_E1_1 | ecosystem: Environmental > Terrestrial > Soil > Wetlands > Peat | place: Sweden: Abisko, Stordalen... | reverse complement strand
TAAATAAAATACCTCCATCTCTCTCAAGCTTTGAATTAGCCTGAATAGTTATTGATAAAGGTAGATTATCATATATTTTATTTTCTTAACATGCGTCATATTCTGAACCGCTTACTTGTAGTAATACAAAAAAACTCCACTAAACCTAAATTTAGTGGAGTACTTGTACCTGGTAATTTCTGTACCTCAGAGGTCGTAGAGAGGAACGAAAGTGGCTCTCTTGCTAAAAAATATTTGAGGATTGGTTAAAAAAATAATTTAATTAACTAATTGAAAATGGTTGCTGGGAGGGTGCATTTCTCCGTAAAATGACATCAAGTATACTTTGCGCTTTTTTCAGGTTAATAAAATGTGTAAGGAAAAAAAGGCGTTTTTTGAAACACGCCTAAAATAGTAATACCTTTTGTTATATCAATCCATTTAAGTCGTTCTTTCAATTTATCCCTCTTTTCAGATTGTAACTAAAAAGGCTATACTAATTTCCCCCAAAATCATCATCCTGTCTAACTTACCAAACATTTCATGTTTTAAGGTTCTATTTCTTTTAAATTCGGGAATTGATTCATAAGGTCTTTTCTAATATAAACTAAAGAATCATAATCTAACACTTCAGATTTCCAAATATACGATCCTTTGGCATCATATACACAAGTGTAATCTTTATAACTAAGTGAATTACCAAATACGCTTTCTAATTTAATATAACCTATTATAACATCAGGTGAACCAAATTTTTTCCATTCTTCAATATTTTCATCGTCATTTGCTGCTTTATGAGTTAAAAAACACTTGTTTGATATATTATTATTAAAATTATAAAATATATTTTTTTCGAAATATGGTAATGCGCATATATTATTAATCAAATTTGTATCTACTATTGTTTGTTTAGTTTCATTATTAGTATACTGTTTCCATTGTGCCATAATATTATATTTATCTAGATTATTTTCTTTAATGAACCTTGCTAAATCTCTTCCTTCTCCATATGGAGTATATATTTCATTTACAGACGATATTACCGTCCAAAGCATTGATACACCAATGATAATTCCAAATAAAACTTTAGGAATCTTATTTAATAAATAAATATCTGAATCTTTTCTAATTAATCTGCTTAAATATCCAAGAGTAATATTTTTCTCCTGCTTATCTTCAGCGCAACACCAAATCACAAACAAAAAAAATAAAGTAATTATTCCGATATGATGTGGAGAAAAATAAACAAGCGTAGAAAAGATACCCATTAAACTATAAGGTACTACCAATAATAAAAATTTATTATTCCTTTTAGTTAACATAATCAATGTAATACTAATTATACTACTTCCAATAACACCTAATACAGAGTAAATATTTAACTCAAGATTTGGAGTAATATAATTACAAATATCCAAATAAGTTGCATCTCCAGGTAATACAAAAAATATGTAAATAAATCTATTTATGTAGTGATTATTTTTAACTACATTATTGATAGCATACGTATCAGATTTAGGAATAATGTTTATTACTAATATTAAGTTATATATTAATAATATTAATAAGGGAAGAAACCGTTTATCAAAAACAAAGTTCTTAATGCTATTAATTGAAAAATCTTTATAAAATATTTCAATTAACCAGACTATTGCAATTCCTGCTGAAAGTATTATCCCATAAGCACTGGCACTACAAAGCACCCCTAAAGCTATTATAAATCTAAGGGGCTTAATTTCCTTTGTTTTATAAAACATTGCACAAAGAATAAATCCAAGCATTAATATACAATAAGGCCTACTTATTACTCCATACTGATAGAAAAAGAAATAAGTAAATGGTATTGTTAATCTAATTATTCTTTTAAATGGAGCTTTAAAAATAAATAATCCCATTGCTATAGAGCAGAAGGTAAGTGATACCATCTTTATACTAAGTTCAAAAGGAGCACCTAACTTAGCAAAGGGTAAAAGTACTAAATGCCAAATCGGTGGATGTCCTTCATAATGTGGTAATACAAATAATATCTCTTTTAATGAAGCATCTCTCGCAATTAGCCACGCCTGTGCTTCATCAAACCACGGCTCGTGAAAATACATAATTATTATCATGCACACAATATAAAGTATTAAAGCAGAAATTTCTGGTATGTATTTATTAATCCTTTTGTTATTAACCATCTTGTTCCCCCTACTAACTAGTTTTAGTTTCATGATATTCTTCTTCAGTATTAACATCCCAAACTTTATGTTTATCAATTCGATTATTTATATATGAATATACTGCTTCTATTGCTGTTAACATTGAGTGATCCATATTATTATATCTATGCTGACCATTTCTTCCAATACAATATAAATTATCAATGGAATTTATATAATCCTTTATAGAATCAAAATTTTTATAACTACCAAAATATGCAGGATAAGCTTTTTTTACTTTTATGATTGTAGAATCTAAAACATCACTTTTGTTTATTATGTTAATTTTGCATAGTTCATTTATCGCAAAATTAATAAAATCTTTTTCACTCATATTCCACATTTCATCATTTTCATTGCAAAAATATTCAAGACCTATCCAAACAGTATTTTCTATATCATTAACTAAGTATGGTGACCAATTATTAAAAACTTGTAACCTTCCTAGTTTAACATCTCTCTCTTGGATATATATCCAACAATCTGGAACAACATTTGAAACTGTCTTAATTTTTGTTTTATTTTTTAATTGTAGTTTATTAAGCAGCAATCCTACTGTAATGAAATCTCTATATGGAAGATTTTCAGCAGCATTTATTATATCTTGTGTCGGTAAACTTCCAAAAGACTTAATTAAATCCTTAACAGGCATTGAAGAAAATACCGTTTTAATGTTATTATATTCTAATATTTTTCCATCAGTTCTTTTAGCTTTCAATCCCACTATTTTATTATCCTTCATCTCTATTAAATTAACTTTTGATTTAAAAACAATTTCTCCACCCATTTTAATTATCTCATCAGCCATTGCTTCCCAAAGTTGTCCTGGCCCCTTTTTAGGATAATAAAATTCCTCTATTAAAGAAGTTTCACATTTTGTATATGAATTAAAAGGTTTGGTTAATACAGATAAAATAACTTTACACAAAGATAACCCTTTAACTCTTTGTGATCCCCAATCTGGTGCAATTTTTGACGGATGAACTCCCCATAATTTTTCTGTATAATCTTCAAAAAACATTTCATATAATGGTTTCCCAAATCTGTTAATATAGAAGTCTTCTAAAGAAATTTCTTTCCTTTTTATTGAACAAGCTTTAATGTAACCAACACCAGCTTTAATTGTTCGAATTATTCCCATATTATAAAAAGTTTCAAAACTTAATGTAATAGGATAATCAAAAAAATGCCTAAGATAAAATATTCTTGAAGTTCTCCTTCTTTTTAATAAAACTTTTTCATCTTTTTCAGGATCAGGCCCATTTTTTTCTAACTCCATTTTCCTATTTAATATAATATCATCCTTAGAAGGATACGCTTGAATAGGCATTAATTCTTTCCATATATTCATTATCTGTTCATTTTTAGTGAAAAATCTATGACCTCCAAGATCCATGCGATTATTATTATAAACAGCTGTTCTTGAAATACCTCCAATAAATTCTGATTCTTCAATAATAATTGGTTTAATTTCAGTATTTTTTAATAACTGGTATGCAGCAGTAAGACCTGCTGGACCTGCCCCTATTATAATAACATTTTCCAAATGTTTTCTTCCCCCAATTCTAAGGCATATTAAATATGCCTTATGTAAATATTAGTATTTTTCTTGCAACATAATTCCACATTAGTACTATTGCTGCAACTATAACCTTAGTTATTAAGTAATTCATATCTAAGAAATCAACTCCAACGCACATTCCTGCTTCAGTTAAAGCCAACCCTATTATTCCTATTATGAAAAATAAAAAGAAAGAAAAAATATTTCTTCCTTTATTTTGCTCTTTGGCATTTTCAAAAACAAAAATTAGTGAAAAGATGTAATTGAAAATTAAACCTGTCAAAAATCCCAAAGCTGCTGAGATATAAATGCCTATATTCCCTAAACTTAAAAATACTTTTGTTTTAAAAAAATACAAAGTTAATGTATCTATGAAAAAAGCAGTTCCACCAATAAAAATATATCTAATAAATTCATTCATAATTACTTTCTTATTCATCTAAAATAACTCCCATATTTCAACTTATTTCATCTATCATCATTAAAATTTGATATCATATCAACAAAACAAGGTAAATGAATTAACTTTTTAGTTACTGCTTTCTTACTTGGATTTATTTAAGTATATTTTAAAAATAACAGACCAATGAGCTTGTCTATTTTTCACCATACAATGCATCTTTGGTCTGCTATTCTGTTTCATATGTCTTATATATAATACTTGAAGTTTGTATTTTCTCTAAAGATACCTTCCCCAGCTTGTAATTTGCATAGATGGAATTGAAACATTCCACTAGCTAATTATATTCATACTATCTCGCTTTAGAATAAATCTGGTTGGGCTCCCATATTTAAATCAACAGATTTAGAACTTGTTCCATCTGCTGTTGCAGTTACAGTAACTGTCCCATTTCCAACTGGAGTAATAGTATATACTATTATATATTTTTCACCTTTTTCCATGGTAATACCTGTAAGATTAATATTTCCACTATTATTAAGCGTTGTTGTTTCTGGATTTCCAAGTGTACCATCATCTAAAATCTCATATTTATTAAATACTATATTATCGTCTATGATTTTACTACCACTATTATCTGAACAATTCCAACTCCAATTTATTTCTGGGCTTGACGACTCTACATCCACTTCCATCGCCATTGTTACAGGAATTGAATTTGTAACCGCTAAAGGATTGTCATTTGATATACCAGTGCCACTTCCGTTGTATAAACCATGCGCCAAAATAATACTTTGTCCATCAATAATGTTACTTACAGTTATACTTTGTGTAGCTACATTACCTGCCTTATCAGTTGCAGTAAAGGTATAAGTATCATTATCGCTTACAGTATAAGTTGTGGTACTGTCTGTAACTACTGTACGATCTGGCTTTGTAATTGATGCCACTCCTGAGCCAGTATCACTTGCTGTTGCCGTTATTGTAACTGATCCACTAGTTGTACTTGTCGGACTTTGGGTTAAAGTTAATGTTGGTGCTGTTATATCTGCCAATGAAAAATCTTGCGTATATACTGTTCCTCCACTTAATGATGTTGGAGTAAAACTTTGGCTGCTATATCCTTGTGCTGTTGCTGTAATAGTTGGTGAACCAGCTGATACATTATTCAATGTATAAGTTCCATCTTCACCTGTAGTAGCTGTTGCACCACCATCTGTAGATACTGTAGCCCCACTAATTGGATTATTAGTTGTAATATCTCTTACAGTACCTTTTACCGTAGCAGTTATATTACTTACAGTTATGCTTTGTGTAGTCACATTTCCAGCAGTATCTGTTGCCTTAAATGTGTAAGTTCCATTAGCACTTACTGTATAATCAGTTGTAGTACTATCTGTAACTACCGTATTATCTGGCTTTGTAATACTTGCTACTGCTACATTATCGCTTGCTGTTGCTGTTATTGTTACTGTACCATTAGTTGCAGTTGTCGGATTTTGTGTTAATGTCAATGTTGGTGGTGTTGTATCTATTATTATATTTACTGTATTTGATTCTGGGCTTACATTTCCTGCTGCATCTGTTGATGTTGCTTTTATTGTATGCGTTCCATCTGCTAAGCCTGTTGATGGTGTAAGTGTCCAGTTTCCAGTTCCGTCTGCTGTTACTGTTCCTATAAGCGTTGTTCCATCATACACATTTACTGTTGAATTAGCTTCTGCTGTTCCGCTTATTGTTGGTGTATTGTTCTTTGTTACTGTATTATTTGCCGGTGTTGTTATCACTGGCGCTGCTGGTACTGTTGTATCTATTGTTATATTTACTGTATTTGATACTGCGCTTACATTTCCTGCTGCATCTTGTTGCTTTGCTGTTATTGGATGTGTTCCATCTGATAGTGCTGTGGTCAATGCAAGACTCCAAGTACCATCTGATTGCGCTAGTGCCGTACCTATTGATGTTCCATTATCATATACCGTTACTGTTGCTCCTGCTTCCCCTGTTCCTTTTATTGTTGGCTTATTGTTATTTGTTATTGTTCCATTTGTTGGTGCTGTTATTACTGGTGCCGCTGGCGCTACTGTATCTATTGTTAGATTTACTGTATTTGATACTGCACTTACATTTCCTGCTGCATCTTGTTGCTTTGCTGTTATTGGATGTGTTCCATCTGATAGTGCTGTGGTCAATGTAAGACTCCAAGTACCATCTGATTGCACTAGTGCAGTACCTATTGATGTTCCATTATCATATACCGTTACTGTTGCTCCTGCTTCCCCTGTTCCTTTTATTGTTGGCTTATTGTTATTTGTTATTGTTCCATCTGCTGGTGCTGTGATTACTGGCGCTGATGGCACTATTGTTAAGTTTACTGTATTTGATGCCCCGCTCACATTTCCTCCTGAGTCAGTCTGAGTTGCTGTTATTACATTTTTCCCATCTGCTAATGCTGCTGTTACAGTCATGCTCCAGCTTCCATTACTGCCTACTGTTGCTGTTCCTATTGTTGTTGTTCCATCATATACAGTTACTGTATCTCCTGCCTGACCAGTTCCACTTATTGTTGGCTTATTGTTATTTGTACTTATTCCATCTGTTGGTGATGTTATCACTGGTGCTGATGGCACTATTGTTAAGTTTACTGTATTTGATGCCCCGCTCACATTTCCTCCTGAGTCAGTCTGAGTTGCTGTTATTACATTTTTTCCATCTGCTAATGCTGCTGTTACAGTCATGCTCCAGCTTCCATTACTGCCTACTGTTGCTGTTCCTATGGCTGTTGTTCCATCATATACAGTTACTGTATCTCCTGCCTGACCAGTTCCACTTATTGTTGGCTTATTGTTACTTGTACTTGTTCCATCTGTTGGTGATGTTATCACTGGTGCTGATGGCACTATTGTTAAGTTCACTGTATTTGATACTGCGCTTACATTTCCTGCTGCATCTTGTTGCTTTGCTGTTATTGGATGTGTTCCATCTGATAGCGCTGTGGTCAACGTAAGACTCCAAGTACCATCTGATTGCACTAGTGCCGTGCCTATTGATGTTCCATTATCATATACCGTTACTGTTGCTCCTGCTTCCCCTGTTCCTTTTATTGTTGGTTTATTGTCATTTGTTATTGTTCCATTTGTTGGTGCTGTAATTACTGGAGGTGTTACATAAATATTCTCAACATCTATAGTTTGTACTGCCACATTTCCTAAGTTATCTGTAGCATATACAGTATAAACTCCATTAGTATTAACATTAAATGTAGATTGTACTGGCGATTGAAGAATTCCATTTGAATTATTGCTTGAAGTCAATGGGTTAATTGTTAAATTTGTACCTCCTGCAGTAAAATAATTTACTGATTGGCTACCACTTGCGTATTTCATTGTTTTAATACTGTTTCCATTACCGTATGCAGTTGCACTAGCTGTTACTACTACATTACCATTTGTTAATGACGTAGGATTTTGAGTTAATGCTAATGTTATTCCTAGGTTATTCGAAATAAATGTAACTGAATTATCTTGAACCGAAGAACCTACATTCCCAGATAAATCAGAATACTGAGCAATCCGAACAGTAATAGGACCATTCGTTATTTCGTCACCACTTGAATCAATAGAAGCATCATTCCCTATATTGACGGTTGCTGTATAATTATTACCAGAAATATTCGTATAAGTTGCATTTGCTACATATCCATTTATTAAAATCTGGGGATTGCCTTGTAAAGCCTCTGATGCAGTAAAATTTACAGTCAGAGTATTCCCTGCAACTGCCTTTTTATTGCTAGTTGAATTGTTAGATACAACAGATAAATTATTAATTGTTGGTGGAGTTGTATCAATTATAAAAGGACCATATAAACCTGAAGTTGTACCTTCCCCACTTACAAATTTAGTAGCAATATAGTAAATTCCATCTTGATTAGGAAATGGAATACCCGAGACATCTCCAAAATATGCTCCAGGTATGGTGCCAGGAGTTGTTGTTTTACTAGAATAAAAATAATTTTGCGGTATATTTGCCCAACTACTACTAAGTGCACTAGTACTGCTTTTACTACTAAATTGATACACTGGGGTAAATGCTGCATTAGTAGGACATCCTTCATACCATTCCATATATATTGGATAATAAGAATTAGCTGTAAGATATATAGGATTATTATCAGTCCTATTAAAAGCGGCTGCAATAGACCAATCATTAACAAATTCTTTCGTTTGACCGTTTACTATAATATATCCATATGCTCCATCATCTGAATTTGCACCTAGATTATAATATCCACTGTTAGGTGGTGAAATATACCCCCAAAATTTCATTGCTTTCCATGCAGCATTCTTACTAGGCGTCATATAATAGTTACTAAAAGGATTCCATACATAATACGTAGAAGTTCTACTTTTTGAAGACCCAGTATAAACTGTTGTGTTTGGTAAAAAAGCTGTACTTCCTGAAACAGTATAGTTTGGTATATCACTTCCTTGAATTGCATTTTGAACAAGCATAGTAGAACTAAGTGGTGTTCCAAAGCTAACGTCTCTTGTCAACTGTGCAGTACTACTAGCAGTACTAGGATTACCTGCATATACATATTGCATAGTGCTAATTGTTCCATTTGGTCCTATATCATTTCCATAAGCAGCTTGACTATTCGGCGCTGGTAAATTTATATTAGTCATTGTTGAATCCTGTGGAAATTGTGGTAGAGTAGTCACGTTACTTGCTTGTACAAATTGATATTTTGCAGTAGTTGCATTAGTAAAATTATATGAAATTTTAGCCGTTGCATTTGCTGCCAGTCTCACAGGATTACTAAATTGAGTATTAATTGTATTACCTCCACTATTTGTGTATTGAGGTATGCTCTGGTTAGATGAATCATTAACACTTATAGTCAGTCCCGTGGTTGCTGCCAATACTTTATGTCCTGTAAATACCATTGTGTTAATCATCATTACAGCTAAAAAGAAACTCATAAACTTTTTGTTAAATTTTATTATTTTTTTCATTATCTCTACCCCCTTTTTAATTACTTATTTCTAAAAGTGACTCTAAAATCAACAGGCTGTTCTACACTGCTGTAACCACCCTCTTTTTTTAGTAAAATATCAAATTCAACTGAATTAATATTTCCTGGTGTATTAGAATTAGCAATGGTAGCATTATCTAAACTCACACTCTCTACATTAGTTGAAATTACTTCATCATTTGAAGTTGCTTCATCATATATTGAAAGTTTGTATTTTTTACTTCCATTTTTATAAACTTCACCTGAATCTACTATATTAATTTCAAAATTATCTAGAGTCGGATTTCCATTTTGATCATATATATATGAGCTAATTGTTATATCATTAATTTGATTATTACTATCAAATTCTAAAGATTCTATTCCTGTAGCCTGCATTCCAATGTCACTTATTTTTTCCTGAATTGCTTGTCCTTCTATTTGCAGCGTTGATTTAATATCTGAATCAGAAAAAACCTTATTTCCTGTAATAAACATGGAACTTGCAATTCCTAGTATGGTTACTGTTAGTGCTAATACAATTATCATTTCTATCAGTGTAAAACCAGGTTTTTTCTTTTTCATTGTGAAATCTTTACCTCCTTATTTAATAATTTTCCATAATTTATTTTCTAAAAAGTTTTTTAAATCATAGTTAGTCGTTGCACTACTAGTATCTGATGTACTACTTGTACTATTATTTGTATCAGCTACAATACTTGAGCCAAATACAGCATTAAATGTATCAACATTTTGCGCTTCTACTCTTTCTATAACTCCAGAATCATAATTTATTGTTACACCATCTCCTGTTGAAGCATCTCCATCAATATCCAAGTCACCTTCAGCAATAATACATCCATTAATGGTAATTCCAGGTTCAATAGAAATCTTTCCTGCTGTAGCTATAACAGCAGATAACACTCCACTATTTCCCACCTGTATATTTATAACATTAGGATCAGTAGTATCTATTACATCATCACTACTAGTAGATTTTGTAATTTTAATTTCCTTGGTATTATCTCCATTGAAAATTGCATATTCACCTTTATTTTGCTGATTCCCTAATGTATATGTTGATGGAATTTTACTAGTATCAATTAATGAACTATTAGAAGTTACTGTTCCATTGTTATAGTCCTCTATATCCGCATTTTGTCCAAATTTATACGCATATTGTGCAAATTCTACTCTTTTGCTATATACATTAGTTGGATCAGCAGTATCTAATTCTAAATCCGCCTTATAGTGAGATGGAATTACTTGAGAAGAGATTGATCCATCAGCAGTGCTCTGATAAACTATAACACCAATAGACCATATATTATTCTGATTAATGCTTCCGTCTGAATTATGAGGCCAAGTTATTCCTCCAGCATTTGGATTTCCTCCAGCCCAATAATCTATAAAATGCTGCTCCTTTGCATCTTGATCTGTTTTTGCACCTGGATATATAGTTGGATTTGGATCTAATAGCTGCAGTGGAGCATCATAGATAAACTGTTCTGTTCCAGTAATATCATATTTAATTTTTTGCTGATCTGTTAAAGGAACAGAATAAGCTATATAATTCCCTTTAACAGCCCCTGATTCTGCTGTTTGATAATCTCCACTTGTTGCAATATGTGCTGTTCCCATAAGATATGCTGAGTTGTTAATATTAATGAAGGAATTACTATTTCCATTAACTATTATACTACTAGATGATTCTGCTGCTGCAGCATCATTCTCATCATTAATTCCATATAAATCACGTACATTTATAGTTGCGTTGTCAGCATTTAATGCTAAATCATTATTTATTATTACTTGGCCACAATTTGTATTACTACTATTTACATCTAAAACACATTGTCCACTTGCTAATCCATAATTATTACCTTGGATTTTTCCTACATATACATTTCTAGCATATAAATTTCCATCAATGTTTGTTGTAATACTTGCAGGCGTTGTAGTATTTTGAATATTAAACGTTCCTCTAGTAATAACATTATTTTCAAAAGTCACACCACCACTATTGTTCAATGTTATTCCACCAAAATACTTTCCATATACTCTATCACTTACAGTCTCATCAGCACTACCTTGAACAAATATATCCCCATTAACAGTTAATGCATCTACATTATTTACATTCATATTTCCAAAAATGGTTAAAGCTCTATCTTTAGTAGCCAGATATTGATTTAAATTCCCATTGGAATTTTGAAAATATATGTCCTTGTAATTAGGAACTAACATTCTATATGTTGCTTGAAGTTGTCTTGGGTCAGTTGTATTTCCATTAACTTCTTCAGTATAAAAAGTTGATGTGACAGTTATATCATAATACTGTTCTCCATATACAGTGAACGATACATTATATTGATGACCGTTTGGTGTACTTTGTATTCCTTCTGTTTGATTTTGACTAGAAACATTTGTAGCATCACTAACTTCTGCCTCAAGATTTGGTGAAGTAGAAACACCATTTTTATTTTCAATTCCAAAGTCTATACTTTCTACGTCAAAATTAGTATCGCCCGTACTATCTAAACTAACTCCACTAACATAAGTATTGTTATCTATTGAATCCATAAGTAGTTGTGTATCTGGTATAGTCTTAATTTCACCTTCTCCTAACTGAACCTGAGATGATGTTGTTATTGCTACAAGATTCTTAAAAGATCTTTTAAATTCTTCATTACAAAGATCTTCCTGCATATTTTCATCTTCTTTTATTAAAGCTTCATCTTGTGCTATACGACTCTGTATATCACTTGGTGCTTTTTGCATGTTTCCTGACCAAGCTGTAATATCATTTTGTAAATACGTAATATCACTATTTATATCCGTATAATCTTCATTATAAATACTGGTATCATTAACTGTAGATGTTGTATTTTTAAGTTGAGTTACCTTTAAATTTGCATATTTAGTTGCAGCGTCAAAAGTTTTTCCTATTATATTATATGCAACATCTAGTCCTGAATCTGAAGCATACAAATTCTCAACTCTTTTACTTTCTGCAACTCTAGCCTTATAATTACTAGCCACCATTGATAACATAGCCATTGACACTGTAAATACAAACATAAATACAATTATTACTACAATTAAAGCAGCCCCTCGCTTTTTTCTTTTCATAAATTCACCTCCCTGTCAATTATCTTAAGATACCATATAACTCTTTAATCTATTATTTTCTTGATTGTACTTAATTATTATTCTATGTTTTTCTTATAGTACCCTGTAAATAAATTATTATTATTAGTAGTAGTATCATCTATTTCAAGTGTAATATCATATAAAGTCCCAACATTATCCTCTTGTGGATTTTCAGAGCGATTATCATATATATTTATTTCACCTTTACGTGCTTCTACATCTACATTTAATTCTTGGGATTTTTCAATGTAAATTTTAGGAACATATGTTGTTTTATTGTAAACATCCAATTCTATATCATCATTGGTTGGTACAGATCCATCTGAGTTTATATAATTACTGAAATTTATAACTAAATCATTATCGCTTTGAATTGATAATAAATCACTCCCTGTATAATCTTTAATATCAATGATTTGGTTCCCATTATTATCTGTTGTAAAATAAACAGACATTTCTATTTGGGATTGACTATTGCTTGGTATTGGTACAGTTGAACTATCATTTGCTGGCGTATATTGATTAATTGAGTTATATTTCCAATATCCAATATAATCTTGTGAATTTATCTTACTAATATAAAGCTTATTACTTCCCGAATTCAATGTACCATTTGTATCTAATTCAACACTTTGCTGTGTAGTTTGTGGTATATCATGTGATTTTGTAGGAGTTAAAGTTACTGTTTCTACATAATTGCCTGAAGTTCTTGTATAAACAATATTTCCATAAGCATCTTCTCCCTCTTGAAAGGTTATATTATTTCCTAGATTATCCTTTCCTAAATCAAGTTCATTACCTGAAACACCAAAACTAGTAGCTTGCATTGCTTCAATTATCTTTTTCCCCTCCAAAGCAGCTGCCTGCTTTACCTGACCTGCCTTAGTTTGCTTTATAATAATCATTAACCCATCGTAAATAGCAATGGACATTATTGATAATATCGCCATACTTATTACTATTTCTATGAGACCAAACCCTCCGTGTTTTTTGAAATTGCTCTTCATAATCTTCACCTACTTATTATTAACACTTATATTACTTAAATCACCTTCAACTGTGACACGTGGATTATTAGAATCATCGCCACTTATATTTACATCTAACAACTTATCTGTTTTATTAACAATTTTAAGTTTCATAGCTGAATTATCATTTGCATCTATTCTGCTTCTGCTTACAATATCCAAAACTATATTTTTAGATATTGGTACAAACTCTGTCCCCAATCCATTATAATCAGCTGGAAATGTTCCTTTTGATGTTTTATATTTATAATAATACTTATCCCCATCTTGAGATAATATCATTTCAACTTGTTCCATTGAATTACTATCTGCATAAACGTAACTTGTTCTTAAATCATCTTTTGCCTTCCCCATCATTATTGTTGGTAAATCAGAAGCTATAGGCTTAACTGAAGCGATAAAATCATCTTGTTCTGTATTTTTGGACGCCCCTGATACCACTTTATCAGATCCTGTACCTGCTGCTGATGCATTAGACGCTGCCATTCCTGCACCAAATGGTACAGCTTTTCCATAAGTTTTATCTATATCCCATTTTAAATAGCTTTCTAATTCATCATCGATTTTAGGAATTGAATAAAATTCAAAATCAATTGTTCCATTTATTCCTTTTGATGTATCCGAACTCATTTTTATAGAATTTATTACAATTTTCTTTTCATTTTGTCCAATTGAATTCAAAAACTTATCTAAATCTTCGTACTTTCCTTCAAATTTCACTTCACATTTAAGATATTGCACAGTATTTTTCTTTGGATCTTTTGAAGCATTTTGATTATTTGCATTACTTGTCCCATTAGTATTATTAGAATCTTTGTTATTAGTTTTACTATTTGTAGAATTGTTTACAATCTTATCATTACTTTGTTGTGTTTTTTCCGTACCATTAAATACCTGATTATATTGATCAACTATTCCTTGTAATGAACTATCTGCTAAAGATTTTACCTCTTTTTTTGAATTTTCAACACTGTTCGAAACTATAGATTGAAAAGTCGCTCCACCATCCAAACCACTATCTTTTAATAATTTATCTAATTCTATTATTATTTTTTCTTCATTTATTGTTGGATAAAAAGATACAGTTTCATCACTTATCTTAGCATTCAATATTTTCACATTAGTTTTTTTATCTTCCATTGAATTTATTGTATTCATAGTAGTCTCATACTTTTGTTTAATTTCACTTTCTGCCTTAAGCTTTTCTTCAACTTGAGCTGTTTGAGATAAATAAAGAAATTGATAATATAAAAAGCCTACTATAATACTTCCTAATACACATAACATTGTTTTTTCTTTATTACTTATTTTCATATTATCCAACCTCCTTTAACACACATTTTATATCAAAGGAGTACTCTCCTTGTACTGAACCTTGACTCTCTATTGAGTTTACATAAACATCTGACATTATTGGTAGTTCTCTTAAATTGTGTTCTAATTCAGCAACTGCTTCTCTATTAGTTGATGTACCCTTTATAGCTATAGTATTTTCTACTACATCTAAGTTTTTAAATAAAACTTCACTTGGTAAGGTTGAACTTATATCTTTTAATAACTCCTCAGAAACATTGTCTCTACCTTTAACAGAAATTGCAACATCATTTACTGCTGTGTCATATTTTTTTAACACATCTATTTGTTTATTTATATCTTCTGCAGCCTTTAATTGAGATTGTATTTCAGGAGCTGATAATTTCTCATTGTAGGAATTTATACTTTTATTTAATAAATATATTCTAGTTTCATTAAAAGCAAAGCTTACAATTATAAAAAGTGCGACTATAACCATTATTCCATATACATATATTTTTGAATTAATCCTTTCTTTATTTTTCCCTAAATAGGGTTTAAAAAAATTTATATCTTTCATATTACGCCTCCACCTAAACTCTTATGACTGAACCTATAGCATTTATAAAGTCATCAACAGGCTTGCCATCATCCTTTGATTTGAAGGCAATTTTAGTAGTTCCGTTTATTTTCGTTTTTATTCCAAGCTTTTCTGTCATATATTCTTCCATCCCATTTATCTTAGAACTTCCTCCAAAAATAATTATCTTATTCACTTCATTTTCTGTATTTCTATTTTTATAAAATTGAATTATTTTTTCTATTTTTTCTATCCAATCATCTATAACATACCTAACGTCTATATTTAATGGATCTAATTCTTCTTTTAAATTTATGTTTTTTATTTTAAAGTCAACTACTTCACTAGCCTTAACACCACTTCTTTGTAATATTTCATCAATATCATTTCCACAATCTTTTATTATTCTAGTAAAGTCTAAGTTCCCATCCTTATATATATTAACATCGATAGCGCTTGCTCCCATATCAATAAAAGCAACTGAATCTCTTGAGTTATGTTCAAATTCACTATTTATACCTGTAAAGTTACTAAATTTATTTACGGCATTGTAATTTACGTCTAAAGCATATGGCTTTAAATTTAGTTTTAGTAAAATATTATAATATCCTCTAGCTATTTTTTCTGGATATGCAATAACACGAACATTAAGTTTTTTAGTTTCATTTACTTCTTCGTCTCCTAATATTGTTACTTGCAATATATAATCTTCTAAATTTATTGGTAGATATTGTTGAATCTCATATCTTACTACAGTATCCATTTCTTCATCTTCTACTTTGGGAATTAAAATTTCTCTATTTATAATCAATGTAGAATTAGTTGTGCATGTTGCATCTTTAGTCTTTATTCCGTTTTGTTTTAATATTTGACTCAGTTTACCATATAATTCTTCTTCTTTTTTTATTTCTCCATCTATAATTGCATCTTTTGGAGTTGGTATTGTAATATATTTATCTATAACTAAATCGTTTTTATAATACATTCCCTCAACTATTTTTATAGTAGAACTTCCCATATCAAAAGCAATAACTTTTCTCTTTTTCTCTGGCGTACTTAATTTATTTATTTTCTTTAAGCTTTTTGACAATTTAACGTTTAAAGTTCCTAAATCCATGTTAGCTAAAGCTTTAAAGTCAATAGATTTTCTCTTTTCTTTAGTGCTTATATCTGTATTATTTTTATCTAATTCAGAATTACTATTTCTCTTCATCATTATCCCCCACACCTTATTTTTCATTTATAATATCTATATACATTTTGAAATTTATTTAATTCTTAATTCATCTAAAAAAATAGATATGCATACTAGTCTTTTTTCAATATGTCTAATAACAAGCTAGAATTCAATGTACAATGTAAAATTAACAACTACAATATTAAGTACTAAAATCTCATTATATTTTTCAAGCTTTTATTAACTTTACATAATACATTGATAATTACTTTGCAAATTTAAATTTATTTATGGGTAGATTAATTACTACCCATAAAAATCAAGTTAACTTGAGGTAATATTTATAAGTACCACAAAGTACTTATAAATATTATTTTTTAATTAGTACTATGATGCAAGACCTGTTGCGTAAACACTACCTGAAGCTGGTGTTGGAAATATTTCTAAGGTACCTGCATCTACTGTTACTGTTCCATCACTACCAACTGACGCTGTGAACTTAGCGCCTAGTTGTGCACTTGTACTTGACTTTACAGTTGGTACAGTACCGCTATCTAGTACACTTTCAAGTTGAGTATCTTGTAGAGATCCAGCATCTAAACTAATTGTTCCATTTGCTACTGCTGTAGAAACAGCTGTTTGAATATTTTTAGCTGTTGCTATATCTGCTTTTATATTACCATTTTCTCTTATTTGCCCAAATTTAGGCATTGCTATTGCTGCTAAGATTGCGATAATTGCAATAACGATGATTAATTCGATTAATGTAAATCCTTTCTTCTTTTTCTTTGACAGTTCATTCATTTTTCTGATTGATAAGTTGTTCATTTTAAAACCCCTCCTAATTTTTATATGTTTTCTTTTCAATGCACTCTGTATCCCACATTGTGCACTATTTTTACTATTTCTCTTATTACATTTGAGTATAACTATCAAACAGTGGTATCATTATGGATGTTACCATAAATCCAATCACAAGTCCCATTACTACTATCAAAATTGGTTCTAAAAGTGCTACAGAGGTTTGAATTATGGATTCCAGCTCCTCATCATAAAAATCTGCTGTCTTATTTAATATATCGTCTAATGAACCTGTTTCTTCACCTATTTTAACCATGGAATAAAGCATTTCAGGAAAAATTTCACTTTGTACCATTGAAGAATATAAGCTTTCTCCTCTCATTACATTATCTCTAATTTTTAATAGTGCATTTTCAGCGATTTTATTACCTGTAACCTCTGAGACAATTTTCAACGCCTCTGTCAGAGGTAGTCCACTTGCAATTAGCGTAGATAATGTTCTTGTAAATCTTGATACTATAATCATTTGATTAAGTTTCTTAAGTATTGGCAATTTTAATTTAAGTTTACTTGAAGTAAGAATCCCTTGTTCACTCTTTAAGAAAATATTAAGTCCAAATGTACTTATAACTATTAAAATAATTATAGCAACCCAATTATTCGCAATTCCGTCACTAAGTGCAAGTAAAAATCTAGTAGACCAAGGCAGAACTGTTCCACTTTCCTTAAATATTTCTGTAAATGTAGGCATTACATAAGTTAATATAAATACAATTGCACCAATAGAAACAAATCCAAGTACTGTTGGATAAATTAATGCACTTGTCACTTTATTAGTAATTTTATTTTCCTTTTCATAATGAGTTGCCATTCTAAGCATTATTGAATCTAAATTACCACTTGCTTCTCCTGATGCTACTAACGATACTAAAAGATCTGGAAATACATCTTTATGTTTTTTCATAGCATCTGATAAAACTCCACCTTTTTCAACCTCTTCATTTATATCTTTTGTGGCTTGTCTTAATTTCTTATTTTCAATTTGAGAACTTAATATATCTAAGCATGTTAAAATTGGTACTCCTGCATTTAACATAGTATAAAATTGTCTGCAAAATACTGATAAATCTTTAAGTTTAACCTTACTATTAAAATTTATTTCAATATTTTTACTTTCTGATATCTCCTCTATCATTAAAGGATAATATCCATTACTTGAAATAAAATCTATAACTTCATCTTTAGAATTCGCCTCATAACTTCCCTCTATTTTCTGTCCATCTGAATTTAAAACTCTATATTTGAACTTTCCCATGCAAACTTCCCCCCTTGTAATTTTATTTTATTTTTTAATCATTGCAATTGTTGAAAGTTCTTCGATAGTTGTCATCCCACTTAAAACAAAATCTTTACATTCACTTTCTAAGGTTTTCATTCCATTTGCTATTGAAATATCTCTAAGCATATCTGAATTTTCACCTGCATTTATAGCTTCTCTATGCTTTCTTGTCATTTCCATAATCTCATAAATACCAATTCTTCCAGAGTATCCAGTTTCATTGCAGTATCCACAACCTTTTCCTTTATGCAACATAAGCGGTTCATCTACATCTTGTCCTAAAAGTTCTTTTTCATATATACTAGCCTCATATTCTTCTTTGCAATTAGCACATATTTTTCTAACTAGTCTTTGAGCCATTACTCCAACAATAGATGTTGAAACTAAATATGGTTTGACTCCCATATCTACAAGTCTTGCTATAGATGAAGGTGCATCATTTGTATGAAGTGTACTTAAAACTAAATGCCCTGTGATGGCTGCTCTAGTAGCAATTTCTGCGGTTTCTTCATCTCTAATTTCTCCAATCATTACTATATCAGGATCTTGTCTTAATATACTCCTCAGTCCGCTTGCAAATGTCAATCCAGCTTTTTCATTTACACTTACTTGGTTAATTCCATTCATTGTAAATTCAACCGGATCTTCTACTGTAATTATATTTACACTACTAGAATTTAATTCTCTTAGTATTGCATACAAACTAGTAGATTTACCACTTCCTGTAGGTCCTGTAACTAAAATTATTCCATGAGGATTTGCAATCATCCTATCTAGTCTTTTAATATTGTCTTCACTCATTCCTAACTTATTTTTACTTAATACAGAACCACCAGTATTTAAAACTCTTATAACTATTTTTTCTCCATTAACTACTGGAAGCACTGAAACTCTAAGGTCTATTTCTTTACCATCAACATTAACCATTATTCTTCCATCTTGTGGTATTCTTTTTTCTGCTATATTAAGTCCTGCAAGAATTTTTATTCTAGTAACTAAAGGTCCTAAACTTTCTATCCCAAGTGTATTAACAGTTTGAAGTTTTCCATCTACTCTATATCTTATCCTTATTTCACGTTCAAATGGTTCTATATGTATGTCTGATGCCTTCATCTCTACTGAATTTTTAAACAAATAGTCAATCATTTTAACAACTGGTGCACTATTTACTTCATTTATATCTTCAGCCATTGCTTTAGAATTCTTAATTAATTTTGTACTTTCCTTTGCAAGTTGAATTGCTGCATTATTAACTTGTTGGCTACTATAATATATCCCTATGAATTTACTTATATCTTTTTTTCTAGATATATACGATTCTATTTCAAATCCTGTAGATATTGCAACATCATCTATTGCAAAAATGTTTAATGGATCTGCAAGTGCAACTTTAATCTTATTGTTATCAAATCCAAATGGAATTAATATGTATTTATCACATAAATTTTGAGGTATTAAAGTTATTGCCTTTCTATCAAAGTTTATTGTATTTAAATCTACCTTTTTAATTCCTGTTTGTTGTTCTATAGACTCTATTATATCATCTTCTGTTATTATTTTACTATCTACTAGTATTTCTCCAATTTTTTTTCCAAGTGCCTTTTGAGACTTTAATGCTTCTTGTAATTGGTATCCAGTAATTTTACCAGCATTTACGAGAATGTTCCCTAATCTTCTTTTTTCAGTTGCCATTCTGAGTCTCACCTTTCTTTTCTTGTTAATTATACATATTTATATTATATAAGATATATTTACCTCTATATTAATAGTTTAAATTCTTCTTTATAAATTAGCAAGATATATGGTGAAATATGCATGTTTCATTATAACTTATATTAATAAATTCCAATAAAAGTTTAATATTTCAACTCCCCATAGCATAGAAATTAAACTTCCAATTGCTATACATGGTCCAAATGCTATTTTTTCTTTTGCTTTTTTTAATTTTAAAGCTAAGATAATTATTCCTATTATCCCACCTATTATGATTGCTAAAAATAAACCTAATAAGATTCCTTTAACTCCTAAAAACAATCCACAAAGTGCAGCAATTTCAATATCGCCTTCTCCCATACCTTTAGTTAAAAATACAATTGCTCCTATAATACCAAAGCCTATTGCTCCACCTAAAATTAAATCAATAATTCCAACCTTATAAACAATAGCTTGAATCATTATAAATATCCCTGCTATAATTCCACCAAAAATCGTAGTACTTGTAAACACAAATTGAGTATCATAATCTATCATTCCAATAACAATTAAAATCGATGCTAATATACAATATTTTAGTGTAACTAGAACTAGTCCAAATTTAAAATATATAATTAAATACAATAATGCATTTAAAGTCTCTATAAGAGGATATCTAGCAGAAATTTTTTCTTTACAATATCTGCATTTTCCTCTAAGGAAAATGTAACTAAACACTGGAATTAAATCTATAGGCATTAACTTATGGTTACAATTTGCACAATGTGATGGTGGAAAGGCAATTGATTCTTCTTTAGGAATTCTGTAAATACAAACATTTAAAAAACTTCCTATAACTAATCCCAAAACAACTATTAAAGCATAATCCAATTTATCACCTCTCCAATATATTTTCTAATGTTATTTATCTTAGGTATTATCTATTTAACAATAAGACAATGTTATTAGAATGATTATATTCTTCCCTTGTATAGGATTACAATATTTTTCATAATATTCCAAATCCAACTGTAAAAATATTTTAAGTACTTTTCATATTTGCAATAATAAATTAATAATGCTTACATCCTCATTATAAGTATTTAATATTCGACATTTTTGCATATAAAAAACCGACCTATATTAATATAAAGGTCGGTTGCACTGCTAACTCATCATATATAAAGTGCCCAATTAAAATATATGAATCATAGTTTTCCTATAATAAGACATATTAATTTTAAAACTTAACTGTTAGATACATAATATAACTGTTAAATACATAATCTTTACATAATATTTATATAATAAAGATATTACCATATTTTTCTGTATTAGTCTATACTTTTACACTTTTTTTGTAACTCAACTAATTCGATTTGTTATTTTTTATCCATTTCTCATATTCTTGATGAGATATTATATCACTATTAACTAATCTCTTTAAATCCATGTCAATAGTTTGCATTCCAAATTTAGAACCCATTTGAATAAAGCTATTTATTTGTTCAAAATTTCCTTCTCTAATTAAATTTTTTATACTTGATGTGCATACCATGATTTCCATTGCAGCTGTTCGCCCTTTACCTGAAGCATTTGGTAATAACACTTGAGAAACAACTCCTCTAAGTAACGATGATAATTGAATTTTAATTTCATTTTGATGCCCAGATTCAAAAGAATTTATAATTCTATATATACTATTTGCAGCACCCATATTATGCAAAGTAGAAAAAACTAAATGCCCTGTTTGTGCTGCTCTTAAAGCTATTTCTATTGTTTCTGGATCTCTCATTTCTCCTACTAATATAACATCTGGATCTTGTCTAAGTGCTGCTCTTAATGCCATTGCATAACTTTTAGTATCTTGCCCGATTTCTCTTTGATTCACCATAGACTTATTAGTATCATATATATATTCTATTGGCTCTTCTAAAGTTATTATATGTTTTTCTTTAGTATTATTTATTTCATTTATCATAGCAGCAAGGGTTGTACTTTTACCAGAGCCTGTTGGTCCTGTAACTAAAACTAATCCATCATTTAATTCTGTAAAAGCTTTTAATGCAGGGGCAGTTGATAAGTCTTTAAGTTTTGGTATAGATTCTTTAATTACTCTCAGACATAGCGAATAACTTTCTCTACATTTATAAGCATTAACTCTGAAATTACACATTCCTTGTCTATTATACTTAAAATCAATTTCTCCTTTATCTAAAAATTCTTCAAACTTTTCTGGTATTAAGTCCTTAATGTATTCCCCTACAACTTTATGAGGGATAACATCTTCAAATGCAGTTATCAAATTTCCATCAATTCTTACCATTGGAGTCAATCCTGAAGTTATGTGAATATCTGATACACGTTGTATATCCATATCATCTAATAATTCATCTATCTTTGCCATAATTTCTCCCCTTTTCATTTCTAAAAATAATTTAAAGTATATTGCATGAAAATATGCGAGCTATATCTAAAATAGCACCGTTTTTCTAAATATGTCAATATTATTCTTTAACAAGGCATTGGAAATTAAATCACCTTAAATTTTATGTAACTATTCAGCTATAGCTATTTAGCATATCTTTTTCCAAAGGCTTCAGTTTTATCTAGGAATAATTAGTTTGTTAAATTTAACACAATGTTTTTTTAATGATCATAATACATTTTAAACTTTCACAATATATAAATACGTTTAATTTGTTATTATGATAAATATGAAAAATTATAGCAAAATATAAAAATATTACTACACATAATCTCGCTAAAAATAAATAAGGGGTGTACTTATGAAATGGTTTAAAAATTTAAAAATAGCTCAAAAGCTAATCTCAGCTTTTATGATAGTTGCAATTTTAATAGCAATTGTTGGATTTATCGGAATACATAATATGAACATAATTAATTCTAATGCAGTTACTATGCATGATTACAATTTGGCTTCAATAAAAGATTTAACTACTATAAAACAAAATCTTACAGACGTTCGTGCTGATTTATTAAAACTTATCTATCAAAAAAATATGGATCAACAAAACCCTAGTCTAGAAAAAGAAATTAATGAGTTGCTTAATCAAAGCAATATACTTATTGATAAATATGAAAAATCATTGCTTTCTAACTCAGAGAAAACAGCATTTTCTGAGCTTAAAGAAAATGTGCAATCATATGTTTCTGGATGTACTACCATAATAAAATCTGTTGATGAAAATAACTATGATGAAGCTGAGACTAATCTTCTAAAACTTACTGAAACTAGAAAAAATATATATACAAGCACCAGCGAGTTAATAGAAAATAATGTTAATCAAGCTAATGATTCCTATAAATCAAATAACTCAACTTACACAAGCTCTTCATATATTACAACTTCTATAGTAATATTAGGTTTTATTATTGCTATTATATTAGGTTTCTTAATATCAATTATGATTTCAAGACAAGTAGAAAAAGTCTTATTATTGGCTGAATCTCTTGGAAATGGAGACTTAACTACATCGATACAAGTTGACTCAAAAGATGAAATAGGTAATCTTTCAAAAGCATTAAATAATGCAAATGAAAATATTAAAGGTCTGATTGTTGAAATAATGAATAGTTCTAGTGATATAAGCGCAACAAGTGAAGAACTTTCTGCTACTACTGAAGAAATTTCATCCAAAATGGAGGTAGTAAATGAATCCACTGAACAGATATCTAATGGAGTTCAAAATTTAAGTGCTACTACCCAAGAGATAACTGCTTCAACAGAAGAAATAAGCGCGACTACAAATATACTTGCAAAAAATGCAAGTGATGCAACAATATCTGTAAGTGAAATAAAGAAACGTGCTATTGATATAAAAGACAAAACATCAAAAAATATAGAAAAGAGTAATTTAATTTACGATGAAAATCGTTTAAATATTTTAAAGGCTATTGAAGATTCTAAAGTTGTAATCGAAGTTAAAATGATAGCTGATTACATTGGAGATATAGCAAAACAAACTAATCTATTAGCATTAAATGCAGCTATAGAAGCGGCAAGAGCTGGAGAACAAGGCAAAGGATTTGCTGTAGTTGCTGATGAAGTAAGAAAACTTGCAGAACAATCTTCAGAAGCAGTTACTAAAATCCAAAATATGGTATCACAAGTCCAAATTGCATTTGAGAGCCTTTCTAAAAGTGGACAAGATGTACTTGAGTTCATGTCTAACAATGTAAAACCTAGTTATGAACTTCTTATGAATACAGGTATTCAATATGAAAAAGATGCTGAATTTATTAATGATATTATAGAAGAATTTGCATCATCATCAAAACAAATGGATGAAGTAGTAATGCAGGTAAGTAGTGCTATACAAACTGTCTCAACAGTAGCTCAAAAATCTGCAACAGGCACTGAAGAAATATTAGGCAGTGTTAATGAAATAACTTTTGCTATTACTAATGTTGCAAAATCATCACAAAGTCAAGCTGAACTCTCGCAGAAGCTTAATGAAATGGTACAAAAATTCAAGATATAAATTAATATTCATTAATTTTCTTCTTAAATATAAAAATAGACTGCTTAAAGTAACAAAAAGTAGATACCTAATTTAATAAGTATCTACTTTTTTATTGCTCATTTTACATTGTAGTTAATATATACTTATAGTAATTAATATAAAAAAACTTCCTAATAAACACCCTGATATTGTAAAAAATTATAATTCCCTTTTCATTAAGTTGCTCAGCTAATTCTATTAAGGCATATGAAAGAAAATAATAAGTCCATGATGCGATGTATATTTATTGCCAGACAAGGAAGCATGTTTGCCTCATAGTGGGACTATTCGATAAACATGCTGACGAAGTATGGCGAGAAATAGACTAGCATGCTGACTTGTTATTTTTTTGAATATGCCTAAATCATAACTGCAAGTTCAGTTCGGTGGTGAGTTCATTTTTACACGTATGTCGGTTGTATCCAATCTGGGGTTATATCATATACTAAAAATAACTAAACTAATAATGAAAAGGATAAAATCAAAATGGATTATGAAAAAAATCAAACGGATTATGAAAAGAATAAAAATCAAACAGATTATGAAAAGAATAAAAATCAAATGAATTATGAAAAGAATAAAAATGAAATGAATTATGAAAAGAGTTATAATCTAGAAATAGCACCAGGTGAAACTAAAAGCGTTCCTGAAGGTTATGCCTACGTGGACATTCTAAACAGAGATAATGATAATATGGCCCATTTCACAATCATTAAAAATGGAATCACCACTGCGTATACATTACACCCAAAATATGTTGGGACAATTACTCTTAATGGGGCAGGTTGCAACATTGTAAATGACAAAGCTAGTACCAATATAGCGGTAATGTTTTATAAACATTAGTGGTGAATCTTATTCTTTGTCTAGTAAACAGTGAAAAAAACAAAAGACTTTGTGGTAAGTACTATAAATTTAGTATCTACCATTTCATACGTATGTGAAATAATATGCCAGTAGCAATACTGTTAAGAAGTTTCTGAAATTTTATATATTTAATGGTATATTTACTTTTAAAATATAAATATAATTTCTAATGATTCAATAACAAAGATTAATATTATTAATAGATTTATTTTAATAAAGCTTTCTAACATCTGCAACACTCCTATAATTTAATATTAGAAGTATTGCCATTATGTTATATATTTAAAATATCTTAATGTATTACAACTAATTACAATGTATAGATTCACGAGACAGTGCTAAATAAAATAAAACCAGGGCTTATTCTTAAACCCTGGCTTCATTTAGAAACAAGTGTACTTATGGGGACTTTAAAATCATTTTCGGAGTAATCCCCAAATATTATTGTTAAAATCATTGCCCATGAGAATCACCTCTTTCAAGTATTATTGTGTGCAATATTAAATTAAATATACCAGTATCATGTAAATTATTTTCTTTAACATCTGCATTTTTAACTTAGGCGCATGAAAATAAATAACAAGTCCAAAGTTGCCATGAATATTTTTCATCAGGTAAGGAGACGAATTGCCCTCATATCAGGCCTATTAGGTCAATTTGCCGACGCAGCATGATGGAAAATAGGCTGGCAAATGGACTTATTATTTATTTGATTGTGCCTTAGCATAACTCTAAGCATCTTATACCAGTATGAAATAGAAATCCCATTATTGCTTTATTTCTTATTACTAAGTAGTCACTTCCAGTATAGACTTTCATCATTCTCTCTACTTCATCATCTGTAAACGCATTATATAATTCGTGGACTATAATTTTGTATTTGCAATTCTAAAATAAATTCTTCTAATAAATCTTTTAACAACAAAAAAACCACCTCCTATCTTAAAAGATAGAAAATGGTTTATAAAATATTGTATACATCAATTAATTTTACAAAAATCACTGTATATCGTAATCAATATTAATTTTCATAATAATATCCAAACAATGAGATTCGGTCATATCAGCCCATAAATCCCCTATTCATACCATCCTTTAGGGAATTCAGCATTATGATAAACTTCTTGAACATCATCATCATCTTCAAGTAAATCTAACATTTTTTGAAATTTCTTGGCATCATCTTCATTTATTTCTGTATATGTATCTGGAATCCTTTTAACTGATGCTTCTAAAAATTCAATTCCTTCAGCTTCCAATGCTTCTCTAACTGTTCCAAAGTCTTCTGGAGTTGTAGTTACTACAAATACTTCTTCTTCATCTGCTGAGAAATCTTCTGCACCAGAATCTAATGCTATCATCATTATTTCGTCTTCGTCTTTATTTCCCTTTTCAATGATGATTTCTCCTTTTTCTTGGAACATGAATCCTACACATCCGGCTGTTCCCATGTTTCCTCCACCTTTTGTAAATGCGCTTCTTACATTTCCTGCTGATCTATTTTTATTATCAGTAAGAGTTTCAACTATTACAGCCACTCCACTAGGACCATAACCTTCATAAACTATATTTTCATAATTAACTGATGACAATTCACCAGAAGCTTTTTTAATTGCTTTTGCTATAGTATCATTAGGCATATTTTCAGCCTTTGCTTTAGCAATTGCATCTCTAAGTCTTGCATTTGTATCGGGGCTAGATCCACCATTTTTAACAGCTACAACGATTTCTTTACCTAGTTTAGTAAAAATTTTACCTCTTTTTGCATCTGTCTTACCCTTTTTCGCTTGAATGTTATGCCACTTTGAGTGTCCTGACATGTGTTTTCCTCCTTACTTTATCTTTACTTTATCTTTCATAAACTTATAAAATTCATGAAAATTATAGCATAATTTTCATGAATTCACAATGCATAATTCATAATTGAAATTGAGGGTAAAATTCCTACAGAATTTTTTAATATTGTTAATTGTCCATATGGTGCCCTAAATAACATCAATTGTCAATTGTTTATAAAGTCTACTTTCTTCTTTAAAGTAAATTCCTTCTTCACTTTTACGAACTATTACTTTCCCACTAGTAGCCTCTACGATTTCATTTTCTATAGTTTCTGAAATTGTTTTTTCTGATAATATATGAACAATTACCTTATCACTATATTCTGTATCTTCTATATGCCAAGAATTTTGTCCACATATATGCTGAATCTTTCCGAATAAATCATATTCTATTTCAAAGCTTAATTTTAACCCTTCAACCTTTTCTACAATACCTGCAGCTTTTAAGGCAATACTAGCCCCTTTTGTATATGCTCTAGTTAATCCACCTGTTCCTAGAAGTATTCCACCGAAATATCTAGTAACAACAATTGCACAATCTGTTATTCTACTTTTTTTCATTACTTCAAGAATAGGTATTCCTGCTGTTCCCTGCGGTTCTCCATCATCAGAATATCTTTGAATATTCATATTACTACCAATAATATAAGCTGAACAATTATGTCTAGCTTGTTTATGCATATTTTTTATTTCCTTCACAAAAGCTTTTGCCTCGTCTTCATTTTCCACTCTTTTTGCATATCCAATAAACTCTGATTTTTTTTCTTCAAATCTATCTTCCCCAAAATCTCTTATTGTAATGTAGGACATTTATATCTAACCCCTTTCCAATTCACAGTGCACAACTCACAATTATACTATAATTTCCCTTGGAAATTGTATCATTTTAATATATTTCCCCCAAACCCGAAGGGTTTTGTTCCTTCATTGTGCATTGGGAATTGTAAAAATTCCATAATTTCCTATACATTAAATAATATTGAATTATCCACCAATTTATTCATTTAATTATCTAATTTCAGTTGATTTTGTAGCTTCGCAGAAATTAGTTCTTCTTTAAGTATTCTCATACCTTTTTCAATTTTACCTTTATCAGTTTGATAAAAAGATATTCTCAAAGAATCTTGTCCATCATTTTGTGATGTGAAAAACATAACGCCTGGAGTAATATATACATTCTTCTTCCTAAGTTGCATAAAAAGCTTCTTCGTATTCATTATAAATCCTTCTTCTAAAGTTAAATAAAAACTTAATCCGCCCTTTGGATCTTTATATGTTAATATATCCTTAAAATCTTTGTCTAATATTTCTTTCATAAATTGATATCTCTTTATATATTCACCATTCAAATTTTTTATATTTTTCTTCCACTTATTATCTGAAATGTATAGTTCTAATGCTCTTTGCATTAAGCTGGAAGTTGTTATATCTGTGTTATGCTTTGAATTTTGAAGTGTTTCTCTAAATATTGTTGGTGCTACTAAATATCCTAATCTTATTCCTGGAAGAAATATTTTCGAAAAACTTTTTATATAAATAACCCTGTCATTTTTATCAAGCCATTTAAATGGTATATATTCTAAAGAATTTTCGTATATAAGTTCTGATAAATAATCATCTTCAATTATGTAAAAATCATAAATTTCTGCAAGATCTAAAATTCTTTTTTTCTTTTCTAAGCTATAGCTTGTTCCTGTTGGATTTTGAAAATAGCTCATTGTATAAAAGCATCTTATTTCATTTTTTTGAAGTATTTTTTCAAATTTATCTAAATTTATTCCATCATATTCAATTGGTACTTCAAATAAATTAACTTTTCTCCATTTAAAAACTGATAATGCTCCTGCATAAGTTGGCTTTTCAACTATTATATTGTCATTTATATTTAATATTCCCTTTGAAGCTATATCGATTCCTTGTTGCGCTCCTGATACAATTATTATATCTTCATTATTTAATTTATAATCCCAAAATACCTTGTTTATTGTATATATAAGATTATTGTATCCATTTCTATTATCTGAAAGCAATGCATTAGCGCCATCTCTTTCCAATACCTCATTTATGATATGTTTTAAATCATCTATAGGGAATAATACCTCTGCTGTAGTTTCTCCTGTGAAATCTACTACATCTGTTAAATCTTCCATAGATATTTTTTTTAAAGTCTTTGAATACTCTCTCCTAAAATTTGAAGCAACTTCTTTTCTCTTAGCATAACTTCCACTTCCTACTTTTTGATAAGCATATCCCTCTGCTTTAAGCTTATTATACGCACTAACTATTGTAACATTATTTACCCCTAACTTTTTTGATAAATCTCTTATAGTTGGAAGCTTATCGCCCTCTTTTATTTTTCTTTTATCAATTAAATTGTTTATAAAATTAGCCACTTGAACATATTTGGGTACTTCATCATCTTTAAATTTAAAATCTTTGTAAATATCCATAAAATCCCCCTTTTCTAGTTACAATTAACAATAACTGTTAACTAGTTATAAACCTTATATGAATATACATTCTCGCTTGCCAGTTTTTCATTAAAAGGTAAATCTAAATTTTTAGTATCTTTTATTATCAAATTTCTTTTAAATAATTCTTTTAATATATCTTCTACTTTTATGTCAAATTCTTTAAATAATTCGCTGTTTTTTATTTCATATGAACTTAAAAAAATGCTTTTTTCATATAGATAATCTAATAACAATTTAGATGATTCATTTATGTTCTCATCTAAAAAATTTTCTATATAGTCAACAGTATTTTGTACATTTTCTTTTGTACATTTATTATTAAACAAATTTTCAACTACTACATTAAACTTATTATTTAAATTTGTAGCCATTTTTACAGCATCTTTACTTACAGTATATCTATTTGAATTTAAATATAACTTAGAAAAACTATCCAATGCCCTAATTAGTACTTCATAGGATGTAAATATACTATAATTTTGTAGATACTTCTTAGCTACCCTAATATCCTTTATAAGGTTACCTAAATAAACCAGATCCCATATTTCTCTATATTTATCCAAGCTATATTTTGCTTTATTAAAAACACTTTCTATTTCATCATCTCTTGAAAATATTATCTTAGAAGATACAAGTAAATTTCTTATAAAACCCTTCTTACCATCACTTTCATATAATGCTAAAAAGTTTTCTTTATTTAATACTTTCATATGTACTGGTATATCTAATATTTCTGAATATATATCTCTAACATCATCAAACACATCTTTATAGACAACAAATAAGTCTATGTCAGATTCTTCCCAAAGATCTCCACTAACTATACTTCCAAATGCAAATATAGCTAATACCTTTTTATTAACCTTTAACACATTGATTAATTTTTCAGAGGATTTCTGATAATCCAATATGGATTTTGACACCTTTATCTCCACCTTTTTAGCTATAGTCTAACTTTATAATTAAGAATATTATAATTTATATGGTAATAACATATATTTTTTCACTAAAATCACTTAATATTATAACTGATTTAATTAATTATGCACAGTTAATAGAATATAATTATACCTACATTATAATTAAAAGGAAACTCAATTCGCATTCGCTCACTGAGTAAGTGATTCACACAAAATCATAGATTGCACGGTGTGAAAGTTGAATACCCAAATATAAATGAAACACGACTCGTAGCCACTCGCTGTGGAAGTTCAAGGAGCCAAATATGAAATTTGGACTTTCACTTCAAATTTGGATTCTCACTTTTGGTTCTCTACTTATAGTAGAAAGATTCTTAAATTTAGTATTATTAATTCTAAATCTAAGAATCTTTATTAAAATCAAATGGTGGACAGTTTTTATCCATATTATCTATTAGATTAAGAAAAATTTTTAATCTTTTTCCTACGGCATTTATAATATCATCGACTTCATCATTCATTCTATAACTTAATTTTAATGAATTCTTAATTTCCTTATTATCTGCAAACGCATTGCTCTGAAAGGTTGTTGCAGTATAGGACATATTATAAGATGCAAAAGAAATAATATTTAAAGCATCTAAAAGAGGTCTTACCTGTCTTGTAAAATAAAGTTCAGTTAACGTATCAACTCTAATAGAATTAACATTATCTCTTATTAATGCTATACCAGCAATGGCTTCACTTAAATTTTTTAGTTTATCAAAAAGTTCTTGTTGCTTTGCTTTTATTTCCTCACAATAATCATTTATATCAGTAGTACTAGTTTCTGAGCCAGTATCCGATGACGTCTTAGATGTACTTTCAGTGGTATTTGTATCAATATTTTCTAAGATGACTTCATCACTATTTATATCACTATTTTCATTTTGTTCTACACTACTTTCTGAAATATTTTCAGAAATATATTCATCATGTGAATTTGCTTGTCGTTTTGATGAATTAGACTCATTGCTCTTTCCTCTACTCTTCTTTGATTTACCTTTTTTAGAACCTCCCTTAGAATTTCGCTTCCCCATAGTTATACATCCCTTAAATTAATGCTTAGGCACGTGAAAAAAGGCAAATAGATTAGCATGCTGACTTGTTATCTTTTTGAATGTGCCTTATATCTAATATATTAACTAAAGCCTTTAATTATTCTTGTGTAACATAACCTTGAGTCTTGTTATACACTTCATCATCTACTTCAGCAACCATATACGTTCCATTATCTTTATACTCTTCTTCAATCACTCTAGCATTTCTATGTAAAAATGACTGAATGTCACCTTTTTCATAAGGTATTAAATATTCTACTTTTTTGTAATTATAAGGTAATTTCTCTTCTATTAAGTTTAAAAATTCTTCTAAATTAGTTCCTTCTTTAGCTGAAATTTCTATTACTTCATTATCATCTATTGCCTCTTTTATTATTGATATTTGTTCTTCTGTTGCTTTATCTATCTTATTTAAAACCAATATCATTTCTTTGTTTATTACACCTAGTTCATTTAAAACTTCATTTACAGCTATATATTGTTCTACTGCAGTATCTGAAGATGTATCTATTACATGACATAAAAGATCAGAAAATATTACTTCTTCTAATGTTGACTTAAATGCCTCTACTAACTCATGAGGTAACTTTCTTACAAATCCAACTGTATCTGTAAGCGTTATTACACCCTTCTTCTTTAAAGTTACTGCTCTCGTTGTAGTATCTAGTGTTGCGAAGAGCATATTTGCCTCAAATACCTTTTCCTTTGTTTTATTTTCTTTTTTCGCAGCTAAATCACAAATAGCATTTCTCAATGTAGATTTTCCTGCATTAGTATATCCAACTAAAGATACCTTGGGGATATTTTCCTTGTTTCTTTTTTCTCTTTGAACTTCTCTAGTCTTTTTAATCTTTTTAAGTTCGTCCTTTAAATCATATACTGTTTCCATTATATGTCTTCTATCTGTTTCAAGCTTCTTTTCTCCAGGACCTCTAGTCCCAATTCCACCACCTGTTCTAGATAGTATTGTACCTAATCCTTGTAATCTACTTAATCTATATTTAAGTTGAGCTAGTTCTACTTGTATTTTAGCCTCTTTTGTTTTTGCTCTAGTTGCGAATATTTCTAATATTAAAGTAGTCCTATCAATTACTTTTGCACCTATTGCTGCTTCTAAATTTCTAACTTGAGAACCTGAAAGTTCATCATCAAATATTACGACATTTGCTCTTTCTATCTGTCTCATAGATGCAATTTCTAAAACCTTACCTCTACCTATAAAATATGCTGCATCAATTTTATTTCTACTTTGAAATACTGTTTTTAAAACAGGTACATTACATGCTTCTGAAAGTTCCTTCAATTCTTCTAAACTTTCTTTTGTATCAGAACCAACTAATATTGCTTTTTCTTCTGTTTCTTCTATAACATCATTGGTTTTAATTAAATTTTCTATAAATCTTATTTTATCTATTATATTTATAGATATTATCTCTTCTAATGAAAGATTACTTTTTTCTTCAAATTCCAATTTATTATTATATAAAGTAAGCATTCCTAATGAAAAATCTATTATTTTTCCATCCATTATTGCTACTGATACAATTGCATCTAATTTTAACTTTAAAAGTGCTGTTAAATCTAAAGCGGACAGATTACAATAACCATTTGGATGAGTATGAATTACTCTAATTCCTGATAATCTTTTTTCCTCTATATCTATTATCGGTACTTCAACTGATGTTGAATCTCCAATTGCAACAGAAGTAACATTACCCTTTCTATTTATTCCTACACTCACTTCTCTTTCAATAAAACTAGAAGCTCTTGAAATTATATTTAAAATTTCTATGTCACATACTTCATCTTTTAAATTTTTAATTGAATAAATACTCTCTAATTCATCTAGTATAGATTTTCTAATTCCTTCAATATTTCCATATATCATATAAACACCTCACATAAGCTATGGGACATTCAAAAAAATAACAAGTCAGTATGCTAGTCTATTTTGCCTTAAGGCGAGGTACCCCTTAACATCTTTGACTTGTTCTTTTCTTTCATATCCCTATCTTGACAACTTTCATATAATTTTATACTATTAATTCATTAATTACAACTTTATCAATTCACAATGCACAATTGGGGAACAAGTTACTACGTAGCTTGGGGGAAAAATATTTTTCCCGAGAAATCTTGTAAAGATTTCTTCTTTAATTGTGCATTGTGCACTGTGAATTGTGCATTTTATACATAAATTGTGAATTGTCAAATAAATTTAAAAGGAGTTTTATCAATATGGAAGATAAAAAACGTAACATTCTTTTTTCTAAAGAACAAATCAATTGTAGAATAGAGGAACTCGGGAAAATTATTACTGAAGATTATAAATATAAAAATCTTTATGTTTTATCTTTACTTCGTGGGAGTTTTGTATATGCTGCTGATTTAGTTAGAGCTGTAGATTTAAATGCAAAGATAGGATTTATGACTACATCAAGCTATGATAATAGTGAAACATCTTCTGGATCCGTTAAGGTAGTTAATGATATTTCTGATAATATTGAAGGATGGGACGTTCTTATAGTTGATGATATTGTTGATACTGGTATTACAATGGATTTCGTTTTTAATCATGTTAAAAAATTAAATCCTGCTTCTGTTAAAACTTGCGTTCTTCTTGATAAACCATCTCGAAGAAAAGTGGATATAAAGCCAGATTACTGTTGTTTTGAAATTGAAGATTTATTTGTAGTTGGATATGGACTAAATTATGGTGATTTTTATAGAAATGTACCTTATGTATTTAATTGGGAATAAAAAGAAGCCTGAAGGCTTCTTTTTTCCAATGTACAGTTAATAGTGGTTCTAATCCAAAGTATGTGGTAAGTGAAAAAAATCCGAACTAAATAACACTACCAGCTTGGTAAAAATGGAATATTAAGGATGTTAAAATATACCCTTATATTTTAATTGAGTACTCAATAAAATATTTTGTTTTACCGCATACTTTTTTTGTTTTAATTGCCATCGTTTTTTAATTTGTCTTTCATCATGTGCA
>Ga0302140_10001127_pt1 | contig 35002 bp, 42 predicted proteins | sample I_Bog_E1_1_FD_202095 | JGI IMG/M metagenome (GOLD analysis project Ga0302140, IMG submission 202095) | Peat permafrost microbial communities from Stordalen Mire near Abisko, Sweden - I_Bog_E1_1 | ecosystem: Environmental > Terrestrial > Soil > Wetlands > Peat | place: Sweden: Abisko, Stordalen... | reverse complement strand
GCAGCCCGCTTCCCGCGCGGCTAGGACCGCCTGATCGATGGCGTCGGGGTCACCGCCGTACGGAAGCTCATCGGGCCGGTAGATCGCGTTTAAAGCGATAGTGGCGGATATGATTTCCTTATCCTGGCCGGACTGCGTGAACTGCCGCGCCCATTCTTTGTTTTTGCTGTAGAATTTGCCGGTGTTGCCTTCGTTGTGCTGAGAGACCCCACGGTAGAGGGTGAGCGTAGCGGCGGCGGTTACGCTGGCCTGACCTTCCGGTTCAGGCTCCTCGCCCACCACCGTCGTCTTTACGACCGCCTTGCGGTTGAGCAATGCCACGCTCTCATGCTTTGTAGCCCCTGCCGCGTCATTGAGAATGACACCATCTACTTTGTGGGAACGCAGCCAGCTACGCAGCCACCGGTAGCCTTCGATGATTCCGAAGTCGCAGTAGCGGGGCCATTCTTCCTCCGTGAACGCACCCATGCCATGCTGACGCTCCGCGCTCACCCGTTCATATACCTTCCGGCTGATCGGCTGCGTCAAATCGCGGAGATCCACGATCCTGGTACCGGGCCGGAGCGTGACTTCGTAGATGCGCGATTCACCACTTCTATAATGCGTGTGAGCGTACATATCTGCCGCAGGTTGTTCGGCCAGCCAGATGATGCCATGCTTATCAGGCTTGAGATCGCTAAAGAATTCTGTACTGTTGCTGCCGTGGTAAAGGGTGCGGTCGGCGGGCGTGATGGCGGCAGATTTACCGCCTATCGGCGCTTCGTGCGCGTACTCAGGTTCATTGCACCAACATGAAGCCAGATCCCCTTCTTTCGAGTAGATCGATCCGGCTAGAAGCGGGTCGCTTTTATCCCATACTTTAGGGTCCATATCAGGCCAGACATCCACCACTAGACTATCGTCGGCAAGAAATGAGTGGCCGTGGTTATGCTGATGAAAGCCGGGACAGCCATTCTGCGTGAGATGGTCCCGTAAAGCCGTTGCACAATCAAAGCAAATGTCATGCATCTCCGTGTCAAAAGGGAAGCTCTGAATGGCTGCGTGAAGCTTGGGGTTTGAGGTCGCTAACTTGTCATAGTTCCGGCGTCCCTCTGCGTCCATAGCGGCTTCCGCCGATCCTGGTTTGGCTCCGGTCTTCACATCACCTATTTTAATCGCTTGTTTCGCCGCTAGCCGGGTGCGCCAGGGCGATTCTTGCGGAGACGTGAAGCTGGTCGGAACGATACCCCTCCCGGACAGGTAAAAGTCAGCCGATTGGCCCAGTTTTTTGTACCATTCGCCATCCGGCGCTTTGGGCTTCGTCTTCGCCCAGGCGGATAGCGCCGTCAGGTCTTCGACCGGCATCTTGTCGGCCTTGAGCTTCCGCATCAGGAATTGCAGCACAGCGCTAGGCATGCGCCTAAAGTCGATATGTTTCCAGTCTTCGGCGGGTGTGGCTTGGGGTGGCAACGTTTTTTAGCTCATTAAAACGTTCCAAAAGTCGTTTGGGCGGGTTTAGCTCAGAAGTTTACGGATCAGCGGTTACGCTTTACTTGATGGGGCTCCGCTCCTGGTTGATCAAGCCAGCAGCTTTGGATCGTCGATGAAGTTTCAGGGTTTCAATGGTTTTACGGATCTCATCAGGGCTTGCATTCATGTCTTCCTCGTATATTTTCTTGGCGAAAGCCGCCTCAGATTCAATCTGTTCCGGCGTCATTGGTACTACGGCTTGATTGTGATTTGGCTCTGCCCAATCTGGCTAGCGGCTTTGGGCTGCCTATGGCGTCGTATGATTTCACGCGCCTCTTCGGGAGCAATGTTCATTGATCTTTGATAGATTTCTTCAGCGTAAGCCGCTTCAGCTTCAACTTCTTCCGGTGTCATTGGTATAAGTTTGTCTTGTCTTTGTTCCATCAAATTACTCTTTTTCGTAAAAGTCCTCTAAGTATTCATCAACAACATGACGTGGTGGGTCAAAAGCCGAAACTGGTCGAATGCGCGTTCCGCGAGGCGTCCACACCACAAACAGAACCCGCAGTCCATTAGTATGACCTATCAGCCTAGTCCGCAGTTCGCCATTTCTTTCTTCTTCCGACCAGAAGGTGGGAGCATTTCCCATAACTTCTTCAAACTCGGACGGTTTGACATCATGCCACGCAAGGTGCCGAATGTTGTGTTCATCCCAGTGATACCCCGTAAACTCCACGCAACATCATGATATCACGCTTCTTAGCTCAATAAAACGTTCCAAAAGTCGTCACTAAGCTCTTTGCGCTCCTGTTCAGTTCTGGCGTCACAGAACTTGACGGCAATATCCTTCGTTTGCTCATATAAAGCTTCCGGAGTCAAAGGAGCCACCACGGGTTTAGGCGCGACCGGCTCAGGCTTCGGTTGGGGCTCTTGTTGCGGTGGCGCGGGTTTCGGTTGAGCGGGCGCTTCCGGTACCGGCTCAAGGTCGTGGTGCTTCAGTTGGCCTAGTGGACCTTCCGCGCTGGCTTTCTTGGGTAAACCTTTGGTGGATTCAACCTTAGGTGGTTTATTCCGATACAAAGTCACTATGAACGGCATTCTTCCACGGAGACCTAGCTTTTGGTTCGCCAACGTTTTTGAGATTTGCTTTACAAGATACTGGGTGTCTTTGAACGTCCGCTTAGTGTCGATGATTGAAAACTCACCCTCAGCAGCCGCTTCGCGGAAATCAGCCGGATTGTTGGTGACAAAGATATCTTTGTCTAATCTGGGGATGATGTCAAGCTCATCGTCTTCGCCAGCATTAACCATTTCAACGCGAAAGTTCTCTTTTTCGAGTCCCGGCTTCAATGCATATAGGTTTTCATCCAACACGATCCGGCCACGCGGCATGGCAAAGTGGGGTCGTAGTAGGGAACTGTTAGGTACCATCTTTCTACAAAGAGAGTCCGAAGTTCACCAAACCCGGTTTAGAAAATCAAATGTACCTCATCCTTGCCGTTTGCTTTAAGTTGTAAGAGAAATGGCTGCTTCTGCATGAGTTCGTGGTCTACGAAAGCATTTGAGATACGCGCAGAGACCCCGGTAGCGTCTTTCCCAGCTTCAGCAATGTCAATGAGTGAAAACTCCTTTACGGGAGCTTCATAGAAATAACGCTTGTACCGATTTGTGACTAACACCCGGTGGACTAGCGCCGATTCCATCAGATCCACATCTGATTTATCCCTCCGGGGGAGTACTGAAAAGCGTTTTTTAAGCAAGGCATCTTTAAGGAAGCCAAGCCCATTATCGAGGACCAATGTTGCCCGAGTGAATTTGAATCTTGGTTGGTAGTCTGTGTTAATTGCATCTCTCCAGATTTTTACCTCTTCTTCCGTTTGCTGCTTAGTTAGGGACTTCTGGTCAATCTGTTGGAATGCATCCAGGTCACATTCCGCGTAGACTCTACGATTAGTTCTGGTTCTAGAAGATGGTTTCAAGAGCCCGTCACGATCCCAGCGTTGTAATGTCTTTACGGAGACGCCTAGACGCTTTGCCGCCATAGATGAGGTTAATGCCATGAGCACAATTATACACTATTATACACTTTTTCGCGATGCCGTCACCATCTTCAAGGCCGGTGGCGGTGCTTGCCACTCTTTCTCTCCACCGCCGCGCCAGCCAGTGATCTGTACCTGTACGCCTTCGTTGATGCGGATCTCCCGTTCGCTATTCGCCAGCATGGAACAAGTTTGATACCAATCGACATCGTTCTTATTGACGTTGGCCCTGAAAACGTAAACCGCTTCGCCTTCGGTCGCTGGATAGTAAGCTACCGCGCCCGCCTCATGCCAGGACCAGAACGTACCAAACCCTTCAGCGTTGATCGTGTTGATGTCGGGAGCCGCAATCGCCCGGTAGACGGTGAGTGTTCCGCCATGGTAGAGCTTCATGAGCGCGTCATACTTGCGGCGGATAGCGGCTTCGGACAGGCCGTTGAAATGCTGGATGCCAAGATCGCCGATCAGTTCATCCAAGGTAGGCGGCGCGGCCAGCCAATCTTCTTCGGCGCTGATCTTTTCGATGCTGGCTTCTTTCGCTCTACCCTCATACGGCACTTCAAATACATCCACGAACTCCGGCCTGATGGTTACATCCTTGCGCTTCTTCCAGGAATAGCCGCCGCCCGTCTCATAGACTCCGGGGGAGATATCGACACCGTAAGCTTCACCAGCCGCCGTAACGATAAGCCAGGAGTGGTCATCCCCATCCTGGCCACCTTCCTCCGTTTCCACATCGGGGAAGTCCTCTACCAAGCCGTTATAGGCCGTGCTCATCATTTCTTGACAAACTTGCGTACAGATACCGCCTTCGCCTAGTTCCTCATCGAAGCCCGATTCGTCCTGCTCCCATGCGTCGTATACGGATTGAGCGGCGGCTGCGAACTGTGGGCGTAGTTCAAGGAGAGCGGTATGGAGCGGGGTTCTTTGGCCTGCGGCCTCTTTCGCTTCCGGCGCATCCCGCCGCCCGTTGCGCTTGGTGACTTCGATCTCTCCGCCCATTCTTTCTTTATGCTGGCGCAGGAAGTCTTCCGGGATCGTTCCGTAATGCACTGTGATTGGGGTTACGTAGCCCCCGTCGTCGCGCTTCTCATAGTCGTGAAGCTCCAGGACCGCCACAATGTGGTTTGAGCCACTATAGCCGATTGGTGCGTTCACACGGGCGGTGTTTCTGAACCTACCGGCCTCGGGTCGTGCCAGCAGGCGCATCGTACGAGTCAGCCGCTCTGAGGCTTCACGGAATATCCGTTCACCTTCGGCAACGGTAGGAACAATTGTGTTTGCGATTGGGATGTTCTCCCATTCCGCGCCCTCAAACAATTCGCCGTATGCTTTCTTAAAGTCGTACTCTATATATCGATTCCCACTATCGTCACCCGCCCGCTGCTTTACCGACTGCGCGGCAAGTCTTGTGAGTGCCGCTTCCCACATTCCAGGAAGCATGGCAACGACCCGCTCTCTTAGTTGTTTATTCAACGGTTCGCCGAGTTTCTCTTGAGCGAGTCGGTCAAAGCTGCGCATGGCATCCTCGACGTACTTACTTCTGAACTTATCGATGTCAGCGCCGCGCCACTTATCAACTTTGTCCGGGAACTTCAAAGCCAAATACGCCCCTAAGACCCAACTCCGTATATCTGAAACGTGTTGGAGGGCGTTGTTCAAGGTGGAGTTGATATCGTCTTCATCGAGATAAAACGTGTTGGGTTGAAGCTCCATGCAAACGAGGACGATTGATCCCTCCCGTTTACTTCTAGGAGACCCAGTCGCTGTCATTAAATTATCGGTCACGTAAATCCCGCCATAGGATTCCCTGGACGGCGCGTGTGTTCCGGCGTTCTCGTCGTTCTTCCAGTTCTTCTCTTTAACGACGGGGATCAACCCTTGGGAGAGGATTGATCCCAGGTTCTTGGTGGCTGTGCCGTGATACCAGATGCCGCGCGGCGCGGCTTCCTTCGCTAACAGGGCCGCTGTTCGTGCCTTGAACGTAGTGAGATCGATTGAGTACGTGGGTTCGTGAAACTCATCGCTTATGTTCACGTCGTAACTACGCCGTAATGAGTTCCATAGTGCTTCCGATCCATCGGTCATTGAATGGCTGACATCGCTCGTCAGCCGCTTGAAGCCACGTTCCTTGAGATATCCCATGGCGTACAGGTATAGGGCTTGACCGACCCCTTGCTGCCGGAACGCCTCATTGACGGAAACCTTAAAGACCGACGCATCACCGTCGCCAAAATCATTCACGGTGAGGAACCCAACGGGTGAGAATCCACCTTGTTTCTTCAGCTTGCTCACGTCGAAGGTGATCTGACTCTGATTCCTATCTACATCGACATTCACCCGTAGACTACCAACTTTATCGTTAATAAAGATGGCTGCTGGCGCTGCGGTCTTTACTTCCCCGGCCATCTCTGTATACCCAGACTTGCCTCCGAATAAATCGTAAGACACGCCACCTTGGCCGAAGCCGGGAACGCTCTCATTCAAAACAAGGCCATCAAATTGGTAGTAACCCGCCCCGATCAGCATTTCTTTCAGACCCCCGGCGTCGGAGTAAACCGGCAGCCCGCTATGATCTGGTATAACGCCGCGATCCTGCCGCTTGTTTAAAGCTTCCAGAATCGCTAGATGCTCTGGCTTCCGGGTGTCGAAGAAATTGGAAACATCTAGCTTCCCGGCTGTCACTTCACCGTATTTAGCCGCGTAGGTTTCATCAGCGGTGAAATAACGGTCACGGCTCGGGATTGGTTTTCCATGTTGGTCGCCACGATAGACAATGATCTCATTCGACGCCGCTTCCTTATCCTTCGCCACCCTTTCCACAAACGCCTGCCCTTGCTCCGACCGGTCCTTATTGAACCGCAGGCCCTTCTTGAACATTTCCCGCACGTAGTAGAGCAGTTCCTTGCTGATACCCTGTTGGCGGTGCTCAGGCAGCACGTAGGCGTTCGCCACGATAGCTGGCTTGCGCTTATCGTCGCTCATAACCTGGATGGCCGCTATGGGCTTGCCAGCGTCGTCGAATTTCACAAAGCGGTAGCTGCCGTATTTCGATATGAAGACGGAAACCGTAGGAGCCAGCTTCTTCTCTTTTTCCGGCCCCGTGCGGCCTTGCCATTCCGGTTCCAGAAGACTTATCAGCGATTCGTTGCTTTCAACGGCGGCTATGCGTTTACCCCAAGGCGACATCTCCGGGGGGAGGAAGTTTTTGAGATGTGGCCCGAAGCCAACCACGTATGAGTGACCAAGTGGCCCCAGCGGATGATACCAATCCTCGTTGGGAGGAGCCTTAGGGTTGGTCTTTATCCAAGCCGAAAAATTAGCTAAATCCTCATCCGATATCCAGCCTTTTTTGATCGCAAGGGCCAGTTTGAACTTAGAACCGGACGACATGTTAATGAACTCGATTGGCACCCAATCGTCCTGAACTGGTTCAAAGTCTGTATGGATGGCCATATTTCCCCTACTTGAGACGAAGGAAAGTCCAGTATTGAGGATGCGGGGGCGGATCGAATTACGATTCGATTTTAGGACTGTTGACGACCTCGTTCCAAAAGGCGTCTAACTGTCGATCACGATCTTCTTCGGGTGCATCACACGCTTGATTCGCCAACTCTTTGACTTTCGTCAACCAATCGGTCTGGCTGGCTATTTTCGAACTTACGCTTTGATTGTCATTTGTGCCGTTCATATGCCCACCTGTCCTTATTCTACTACGTTTGGCGATACTTTGCGACGATTCTACAGCCTTTTGCCGAGTTTGTACCGCCCTACCTCCAACCTTCGGCAGGCTATCCTTGTGATCCCACAACCACCGGCATGCTTTCGCTTCAGCGAAGAATCGATCCTTTTCAAATTCTTCAATTGATTCATCGGTAAACAAATCCGGCTGCTTGTTAATAGAATCATGGCTGATCAGGTAGCGAACTTTCTGATGCCATGGCTCATGAATGGCGACGATCTGGTTTACCGGCACATCGCCGTTCAGGATGACGTGGTTCAGGTTGGCGGCAAACTCTTGCCATTCTTCGGGAGTAAGCGGCTGCTTCTTTCCATTCTCCCAGCGGTTATTCGGATAATTGGCGCGGCTGCTAATATCGTCCGGAGCTGCCCAGAACTCAATAAAATTGTGGCTGTCGCTGGGCGCTTTGGTGCTGGCCCAAACGCCAGCCGATGCTTCCGACGGCCCGCCACCGCCATCGCCACGCGCCTTGGAGTTCAAGAGACCATGTTGCCGGATGCTGTCAAGATTGGCTGGCGACGTGTAGTGATAGAGGCGGATGGTGTTGGGCGGAATCGGCGCGGTACCGGGCTCAGGCGGGAGGGCGTCGGCGGCCACGCTGGCCGTCTTGAGGAGTGACGCTTGTTTGGCTTTGAAGTACGCCGCTAGTGGATCATGCAGTGAACCGGCGTCAGTAGTGGCAGGCGAGTTTGATTTAGGTGCCGACAAAAGAGAACCTCCAAAATAGGTTGGGAAGTCTCTAGGAGCGCCTCAACCCTTAAACCGTTTGTAGCAGTCTGGCTCGGCGTTGAATTAGGTTGCCTGCGGCCCATAGGTCTTCATCCTGGATCTCGCGTTGATCCAAGCCCTCAAACCATCGAATATCCCAGGCGGATTGCCGTAAGCTATTGAAATCCTCGAAGACAGTCTGGAACATGGGGTGGTCGCCCCGCATCTTCTTGATATCTACAATTCTAGTTTCCCCGTTCTTGAACTTGATCTGTAGACGAAACCCAGGAAGCGGTGTAACTTCTTCCATCTGGTAGTGGTTGTTGACATGCCGAGATGTTTTTTTGTTGTCACTCGCTTCGCTTGGCCGTTTCATAACCTTGATCTCATCTGGTGTTGGCACTCGACCCGTTGGTACATGATTGCGAACATGAAGCCATTCGTCATACACTAGATCTGAGACACGGCGACCGGTTGGTATGGTTTGATGCAGCCAATTACCCACCTTCCTTTGAACCGCCGCATCGGTTGCTTGACTGTGCTTATCCAATTCTCCATCCGGCAGAAGTAGCTTAATTTTCTTTCCGCCAGAAAGTGCATGAAAATGGGGAGGGTCGTGGTCGTTATAGTAAAGCTCAATTGAGATGCCGTCGAAACGAGCAATCTCAGGGGATGCTTGTTTAGAAAGCGCGTGCGGCATAACTACTAGTCTACCACTATTACCCGTCTTGCTTTGCGGCTTGAACGCCTTCACCAAAGTAACCGCTTTCCCGCTATACGTGCGAATTTCGCCAAGGGCACTTTGCTGAATCCCCATCGCGCCGGGTACCGGCCTGCATTCCAGGATGGCGATTTCATTCTCATTCACGGCGGCCAACGCCTTAACATCCGTGCTGAAGAACAGCGGGTCTATTGCACCGCCTTCGGCCTCCCGCGCCGGGGCGAACGCTTTGAACGCGCCCCAGTTGGCCTCAAGCTTTTCTTCGGGCGTCATCGGGCGCTCCCACCAGGAATAGCGCTCCTCACCGTCGCCACCCGGCCAATGATGCTCTTCTTTCATTGGCGTCCAACCATCACCCTTGTCTTTTGGCGGTCCTCCCCAGTAACCAAACTCACACTTCATGCCATGCAGGTAGCCGTTAAAGGCGATCTCACCGCCGCCGACGTATGACTCAAAGTACTTCTTGAATCTATCTACCCACGGATGTCCAACGCCGCCACCGCCCTTTTTGGCGATTTCGAACATCTCTTGAATCGTGAACTCACCACGCGCCACCTTGCGGCCCTCAATGATCGAATTGTAAATGGACTCAGCTATCTTCAAATCGGTTGTAAAAGAGATGCTCTTGTCGTCCCCGCCGCCAAGGCCCACGCCTTCGCCCATCGACAATTCCCAGCGGGACATCAATCCGTCTTGCTTCACCTTCGACGCGGCGGTCGTTACATGGTAAAGGTGCTGCGGTAGTGGTTTGAATTGGTCGGCACGCGGGGTTCCGTATTGAAGGATCTTCCTCTCACGGCATTCTTCCAACGTCAGCTTCCCGGTCGAAAGCGCGGCCAGCGACGACTGCTCCCATTCCTTGCCTTTGTGGAAATACTGATCATAGTCAGTATCGGACATGTCGGGCTTGACATCGCCTCTGTATTCATCACGGTCGTTCTTGTAAGCGTCTTCGTTGTACCCGGCTTCGAGCAGCTTGGCGCGTTTGGCTCCCCGCTTCTCACTCACAACGTTCGGACTTTCCGCTGCGCCTACCTTTGCCCTCCACGCATCTCCCGCTGGGGAAATCTGAGTGGAATGCTCAACTTTATTGAATATCTTACGGGCATAACCCATAAGTTCAGAGCCAATACCTTTGCGACGATAGTTAGGCTCCACGTAGACGCCCGAAATCTCAGCAACTTTATTTTCGTGATCCGTTTCAAAGACGATCAGGTAGGCGATAGGTTCCCCTTTGTCATCTAGCTTCGAGAATTTATAGAGGTTCACCCCCTCAACCCGTATGCGACGGAGCTTCATGTCAGGTGCAAGCTGAGAAGTCTCGCCGCCACTTGGTCCCCAGGGTTCATCCAAAGGCAGGAGTTTACTAGTGGCTTCATTGAAGAAAGGTTCGCCCGCCGCCGTCTTCCGCGCCGGGATCGGAATCTCTTCGCAGATGGAAAGAACGTCTTCTTTCTTGATCGTGGCCGCGTCCGTTTTCTTGAAGCGCCATGCCCTGGTTGGGAAGATCGCGCCTAAGTGGGCGGCGTGAGCGCCGTGGTCCAGCATCCATTTGACGGTTTCGGTGGAGAGGTATTTCTGAAGCTTCTTCCCGATCATCGCTTGGGTAGCGATCTCATCGGCGGTGATGTTCTCCCTTTGCTTCGGCGTCAAGTAACGATCTACAATTGTGTGTAGATTGTCTTGAACGGACCGAGGCACGTCCGGTTGATTGATTGGTTTCTTACTTCCATATTCTATACGGCGTTGGATGTGTTCCAGTCTAAACAGATGTGACTTCGGATAGCGGGGATCTGGCTTCGCAGCTTCGGCGTCTGGAAGCGACTTCCTGGCATTTAAATACTGATAGTGCTGGGAAAGCATTTCACCAATACTATCTTCGTCCGGTACCACGTCACCGGAAATCTCAGATCCCTGTAGGGCAAAGATGTATCCATAAGGCGATTTGTCGTCATAGAACCCCTTCGGCCCCTTGCTTCCAAATATATCCCCGCCAAGCGCGTAAATGGCGGCGTACCTAAAGTCTGGGGTCAAATAAACACGCCCTCGTGCCGGTGCAAGAAAGCCCCTGCTTTTAGCCTTATCGGGCATCGTGATCTCACGCGGCTGGATACCACCGGCCAGGATCGCTTGCGCGGCTGATTCATCTGACGTCCCATGGTAGAAGACGGTATCCCTCGCTTCTTCATGCAGCGGCGCGGCGGCCTTAGGAACGAGGAGCCAGGAAGAACGGCTGAGCTTTGAGTTCTTTGGCGGAAGACAGCCGTAGTAGGGCGATATGTCAATATCGTCTTTGTAAGGCGTCATCCCCGGGTAATGCGTAGGCTTTTGTGAAGGCATTCCTCCCCCTGTTATAAACACGGGAAGACTAAATTAGACGAACCCGCTCATAGATTCCACATAACCTTCCAAAACTCTTCGTTGTATCGAGTTTCTTCTTGGGGAGTGGAGCCTTGTCGCGCGGCCATAACTTTAACTTTCATGGCCCACTCAATGGTTCCGTATGCCGGAGTACTCGCAAGGATGTTGGGGCGAATTTTCAGGATCTCAGCTACGTCGGTTGGAGCCGTATCAACATCAAGCTCCACGTCGGGGGGAGGCGCAACCGTGGATGTAGTCGTTGAACTGCTGTTTTTCGGCTTCAAAAGATTGCTTGCCACGGTATTTTACCCCCTGTTAATTGTACTACGAAGTTGGTTTCACCCAGGCGGGTTTATATCTCACCGTCCATCAGGCTCTCCGCCACTTCTGTCACGCTATCTTCCTCCTGATCTCCCCTTAAGAACACCAGCATTTCGGGAGTGAACTGCCCACCGGCTGAAAACACTTCTATCTCATCCCCGTCATCCGTCTCCAAGTAGAGCGGAAAGGCTTCGCGGCTGTTCAGCGGACGTGACAGCCGTTGAACCTGCCCCCTTACGACGAGATTCACGTTCGTGATCGTCAGGCCGCCATTCTCATCCTGCGTGATATGAAAGCCCTCTTCAGTGTCCCCGTCAACCAACGACGCGTCTGGTGCCATCGCCGTTTCAAGCGCAATGTATATCTGTCCGTAGCACTTTAACAAGTTGGCTTCATTGAACAAATCCCGTGGAATGACACGTGTGTACGACATAAACCTTATTTTACACAGAATGATGGGCACCAGCTAATCTACCCGGTCCCGTCGCGCCGGTAGCCGAACAGTGAAGTTGGAACGTTGCCCAGGTTGACTAGATCCGGTAGCTTTTCAAGATCGCTCACGTCTTGCTGGTAAAGCCATTTCAGGAAGGGCTCAAAGAGGGGGCAGACCAGAACCTTGTGTTTATTTAAATCGGATCGCGCCAAACCATGCGGCGTCACATTGAAGAGAGCGCCCTCCCCAATTTGGAGATCGAACACCATCAGGTGTTCCGGCCCCCAACCACGCCCCCGAAGAAGTGGGCCGCCGTCCACTTCGGATCGATACTGCCATTCCTCCGGCGTGAAGGCCGACACCGCGAACTTACCCCAGTTGAATTTAGAACCGTCGCAGGCTTCGATGAATTTGGTGATCATATCATTTTAAGCCTGTATGATCCTTGAGACGGGCAATTTCCTTGTCATGCTCCGCTTGTGACTTGTAGATGAGATCTTTTTCAATGACTTCCAGCCGTCGCTCCAAAGAAGCGAAACCACGGTAATTCAGCAAAAGAGCAGTCACTGGGATTATAATTGCTGGGACTATAATTGCTCCGCTGGCCACAACTATCGAATTCGCGTCCATCTGGTAGTTATTCTATCGCAGGATCATAATTCGCTTTCCTCACAAGGCTCATACGCCCCCGGCAGCGGCACGATGGGCTCCAGGCCGTTCGCGATCCGCTTTGGATTGGCCCGTTCGATGCAAGAGAGGCAGAAGGGTTGGCGGGTGCCGTCAATTGTCAGGGAAGGCACCAGATGCGGGTGGTAGCCGAAAAGCCTGCCGCAGCCGTAGCAGGGCGAAGTGACTAGAACGTATGCCATGCGCTTAGTCTAACGCATTTTCGCCGTCTTCGTCCTCATCGCCGTCTTCGTCTTCAGAACCCCACCCACCGGGGCCGCCGCCGCTATCGTAGGGGTCGTGTTCCGGCAGGTCTTCTTCCGTCAGTTCTTCCGTGTATTCAAAATCCACGCCTTCCCGGAGAACCGTGCGCGTGGTGATCAGGATATGGCTGGACGCCTTGTTTCCATGAACATCGGCGTTTTGGAATTGAACATCATCCGTTATCAGGTCGCCTTCAATCAGTTTGATCTTGGCTACCCAGGCGTGAGGGTCACGGCCATAGTCGTTCACAAGGCGCTGGAACCAGAAGTTCGGGTCGCCCGTGTGGAGCGCCCGTAGAGACGGGTACTCACCGCGATGGTCAGCCAACCCCACTTGCTCTAGATCGTGCGTCTGGAGCGTGGCTGTGCGCTCCCAGACCACACGCGGCCAAGTATCGCCGGGGGAAGTCTCTTCCAGGTCAACGTGGAACTCCAGCCGGTTGATATCGTCTTCGTACTGGCTTCGCGCGGGGCCGGAGGCGGTGACGGGTTGAAGAAGGCGGGATGTCTTCGGCTCCGCTTCGGGCTCCGGAAATGTGAAGGCGTCGGGCACGATGGTCCGGGCCCATTCTACAAAAGGCGCGTACTTACCATCTTTGAATTCAGCGTCCAAACCCATTACCCGCTGCCGCTCTTCCGGCGTGGCTTCCTTCAACGCGGCGCGTAAGTCATCGATAACTCGCCGGTACTCTTCTTTGTAGCGCTTCGCGGTTGCCTTCTCATCGTGAAACGCCTTCACGCCGTCTTCGCCTAGCGCCTTGGTAAGCTCTTTGTCCACGTTATAAGATTCGTGGAACGCCTCGATAGCTGCCTTGCGGTCGAAGCCATCACCACCGCCCTCCCAACTCTTGAGGCTCCTGCTGTCGGACTCAATCTCATCCGGGTCTCCTTCCTCTTCCTTCAACTCTAAAGCGTCAAGGGGCCGGATACCTCTATACCAAGCGTCGTATTTATTGTTGGGGTCTTTCGGCGAAAAGCCGGAATCCTCCGCCCATCCCTCCAGGGCGTGGCTTACCTCCTTTTGAAAGGACGTTTCATAACCGGTTTGAGCGGCACTTCGTAGTGTATCGATGAGGGGGTCACCTACCATCTCAGCAAAGCTTATAATCTCCTTCACGTTCGTCGTGTCAAAGTAATAGCCGTTCACATCGTCTTCATCATCCGGGTCATAATCCTCCTGCCGCTCAATCCAATCCTGAATCTGATCCGCGTACTTTGCCTTAAGCGTTACGCCTATCTTTTCAATCTCCTCGCTAGGAAGGTCGTCCAGCATATCCTTTTCGGAGACGGTGAAGTCCGGCTGTTCGTCGCCGTTATAATACTCAAGCAACCGTTTGGCTTCCCTACCGCCTTGGTCCTCCGCCAACTCCGCCAAGTCTTTCCAAGTTGGGCCTTCAAACTCCTCACCATTCCAAGTCCATGTACTCCGGGACTTACTATTCAGGTACTCCAAGATTGACTGTATGAAATGATCATCCGCGCCGAACTTCTTGAAATACAGGGATAGCGGGAGAAGCGTCGGCTTGACGGCGTATAATTTTTCCTGCTCTTCTTCCGCCAGATCCGTCATCTCAAAGTTTTCTTCCGGAGCGTGGACGCCGGTAGCGTCGATGCCCTTCACGATATCGTTCTCCAGCAGCTTGATGATGTACGGATGGTAGCGGTCGGCTGGTTTTGTATTGCTCCTTCCCTTCATTTCCCAGAGGTAGCCGTTCTCGCGCACAACGAAGGTAAGGCTGACATGCCAATCCTCACCCTTCTTCTTACGCAGGCTCAAGAGGCGGTCGCCCGGAGATCCCGCCGCGTTGCCGCAATGGCCCATTGCCTTGCCTTCCTCCGTGCAGGACTCGCGCGGAAGCAGCCACCACGCCCAACCGTCTGGGAACTGGATGATAACCTCATCGCCTTCCTGCGGTGTGATGATCCCTTTCCGGCTCTCCTGCCATTCCTTCTCAAAGCCTTGAAGCTCACGGATGACGGTTTCCACCGGTTCATATTGTGGCCGATAATTCTTAATCGCCGGTATTGGAAGCGACGTGAGATGCTCCAGTTCGGTGTGGTAACCCGCTAGACGGTTATCTAGTACCGCTAGGTCGTTTAACGAAAGGTTGACTTTGCCTTTCCGTTCATACTCGTTCAACTCTTTCGTCGTGACTTCGTAGCCTTCATAGTCCCAATGATGGAGGCTTGCCAGCTTGTACCAGCGGAGCCACCAAACCATCCAAGCCGCGTTACCGTTGAATGCTTTCTTAGCCCACGCGATTTCAGCGGTAATCCGGGGTTTAATGATGCTATTCGCTTGTTTTTCACTAGTCGCCAGCGCCAGCAAAGACTTGAACATGTCTTCGTAGTTGACAGCCGCCGTGACCGGCTGGAGTAACTTGGCGCGTGGTCTCATGGTTTCAGAAAAGGCCCTACTCAATAAAACCCGTAGTTCGTCGGCCCCATTCTCCAATTTTACGACTTCCGGACTCCTTTGTTGAAGGCGAAAGCCCTCATGCACCACCAGTCTAGTCAATTTGGAGAAAAACCATGAGCAAGAAAACCACGTCCGCGTTCGACGCCGACACCCCTTCGCACCTTTCGCAAGCCTTCCTGAACACCACCGGCACCCACATCGACGCCGCTGGCATGTTAGTGGGCGGCGCTGAAACGACCCCCAACCCCCCCACATTGACCGCTGATTCAACCGTGTTTGGCGCGTTTAGCACGACCGGATCGGCTTCTAGCGGCGGCGGTTCGCTGCCTCTGGGTGTACAAGACACGGCCACAGCCACTAATTGGTTCCCCAACTATCCGTTGATGCCTAATGAGACAACTTGGTGGAATAACGGTTTATCATGGACCTACGCGAATGACTACCGGTTCTGGGGCGTCCAACAACAAACCGAAATACTGAAGGGCGGCCCTACCTTCTTCGTGGTCAATCCCTATACGCTGGCCTCCTTGCCGCGCACGGCGCGGATCGTGGCGTGGACGCTATCCGAGAATGACGCCTTTATGATCGCCAAGCTTCTCAACTGCGACAATGGCCTACCTTGCGCCGCGCCGCAGCTGCCGAAAGCGGAAGGCGCGGCGGTGTATACCGTGATCCAAGCAGAAGTGAAAGCCCTGGCGGGCCGCATCCTCACCGTACTGGACGCGACTATCTCCTATGCGGAGCAAAACAAGGCGCTAAAGTCGCTGACTAAGCGGGAGTTCCGGGATAGTCTTAGTAAGTTGTGGCGTCACTGCCACCGCTCCCCCGGCGAAGGCGATCAGGCGGCGAATGAGCCGGATTTGCTGGACTAAATATACGCTAAACTAATCGGTAATGTCTGACATAACCGATTGGTTGGAGAAGTCGTTTAAACCACCGGACTGGAAGGTCTTGTGGTGGGCGGATTTCAGCGTGTTCTGGTTTCAGGCGCGTACCGGGATCGCCAAGTATCAACTGCACCGAGCGGCGTGGGTGGTGTTCTGCTCACTAGCCATATCATCAAACCCACCATCGAGTATAGGAACCCGCATCGTGGTTGACGTCTTTTTCCTACTTCTGCTGGCATTCAACTGGCTGTCGCCATTCCTCCGGCTGCAACAGGAACTCGCCGATAGAGCCCAACAGCCCATTTCGAATGCCTTTATGTTCAGCCACATCGCGTTCATTATGCGCGTGACGGGCTACGTGATCTTCCTGGCTCCGCTCATCAAACCCGGCAACCGGATCGTGGGCGGCGGGGAGGGGTTTTGCATCTTACTCTCCATCTTGCTGAGTCAACTCCATACTTGGCCGCGCATGCCGCGCCAGAAGAAGCAGCCGAAAGCCGTCACCGACGAATGCCGCTCCTTCTGGAATCCCGTGCTGAACCCGGCGTGAGGATGTCAAGCTGTAAATTTGTGGAGTACTACATAAACAACCCACCTGAGCCTGGACTGTTGAAGATAACCATGGATGGATTGTCAAACTCTGGAAGCTCCGATAGCTGGTCAATTTCGGCGGGAGGATCTCAGGTGGCGAGTGGCGGTTGTGCGCTGAGTGTGTGCTCTAACCTGACAACCTGGGTGCCGGTCACGCTTGGGGGATGGAGTTTTACCTTTAGCGCAACGTCGCAAAGCGCCCTGTCAGTCGGCTATGGAGCACCGGCTGATTCTCACTCAGTGGCAAGTTCGGAGATAAACATTAGCCTCTTTAGGGCTGACGGCACGACGCCAGTCCTGGTCGCTGATCAAACACCGGAGCCCGCCGCCCCCTTACTGACGGCGCTGGGGCTCCTCATGGTGTTTGGGTTGGCACGGAGCCGTTAAGCAGCGTCGGCGGGAAGACCCTTCCGGTAGCCAAACTTTTCATAGCCGAATACGCTTGGGAAGGTTTTGCCACCGACTTGCAATTTCGTCGGTGCCCCCCCTAAATGAAGGTTAAGAGCCTTAAAGATGAGCAACGCAGCCTCTGAGGTGCTCAGCCTCGCATCCTTATCTTTCCTTTCCTTCACGCTGTTTATGAGACGATTCCGTAAGGCCAGGATGGGTGAATCGGCGGTCAGGTCATTGCCTTTAAGAAGCCCGGTCACGAAGCTATCGGCTAGCACCTGGTTGGATTGAGACGCGAAGTAGTAGGCGGCGATGATGCTGGAGCGCCGGTTTGCAATGCCGGGGTTGTTGTCTCTATTCGCCAACACGAATTTAACCGCCTTGCCGATACCGGGGTGACGATCCATCGCGGCTTGTCTTTGGTCGTTGCTGATGGGGGTTGCCCGCTCACCACCACCGCCAAGCGCCACACCGTTTTCATAATCGAGTATGTGTGAGATAACAGGCGCATACGCGGCGTCATTGGGAACTTGCAAAAACCGGAGTAAATCGCGAAATTTGCGCACAACCCCTTGATCAATGGTCCCAAAGGCGTCGTCGCTTAGCTCCCGCACGATAATCGCCAGGAAGGGGACTCCGGATTTGATGCATCCATGGCAGCGGTTCTGGCCATCGATCAGCCGCCCGGTCGATGAAAACCGCAGCGTGTCGCCGTTGTACTGGAATTGCCCCTCTAAGAAGATTCGCGTTAACTTAGCGATCTCCCAAAGAAGCTTCCTACGCTGTTTCGTCTCATCGACAAATTCGATGAACTTCGCGGCGATCTCAGGCGTGACCCAGCGCACCATGATGTCGCCTTCCAGCTTCTTGATTTGCTGGCGCTCCAGATCACCCATAGGGCAATCGCGCAGATCAGCCAAATAGTCCTTGGACAGGGATGATTCACCCCACAGAGTTTTAACGGTTGGAGCGGACGTTATGAGACTCGCTCCGAAAATAGACGATTCAACTAAAGTAGGCATATTCTCTTTCAAAGGGATGTTGTCGATTCCGGTGAATCGCTCAACCATCTGTTAATACCGCTTCCGCGCATTTTTGTGAGGTAAGAAAATCCCTACGGGCGTGGTACCCATGCGGAGATGACCGACGCTGGCCGTGGCGATTCTAGCGGTGTTTGCAGGCAGGCGATCACGAAACGCGGATTCCGAAGCTTGAAAAAAGAGACCGCCCCGGTTAAGTAATTTCAAGCTAAGCGATCCCCAACTCCGTGAGGAAGCGAGAGGGCCTAGCGCGGCGCATCTGGTCCCCATGCTGGACCATCTCCGGAATACAGATAACGCAGGTATCGCGGGCGCGGGTGACGGCCACATAGAAGAGGCGGCGCTCCTCTTCGATCTCCGCCGCGCTGCCCAGTGATCGTTGATGGGGCAGGCATCCTTCGACGACGGAGAATACGAATACAGTCTTATACTCCAACCCCTTCACACTATGGATAGTTGAAATTGTGACCGCGCCAATATCATCTTCTTCATCGGCCTTCTCCATAGTTAACTGGAAGATCATGTCTTCGGTGGTCAACTCCTGATCTTCCACAAGGCCAGCGATCATCGCCCGCAGCTCACCTAGATTCTCCAGCTTGTCCGTGACCTTCTTCGGCTCCTTCTCGTATTTGTGCTTCACATGATCCTCATACTTAGTCAGGGCCAGCGTAAACTGCAAGGCTCTCAGCGGATCGGCGGTGGCCTTCTGAATCTCCCGGACGATATTGGCGAATGCCACGAACTTCTCACCGGCAGAGTTGGCCGCCGCTACCAAGTCACCTTGGTGAGAAGCATTAGCCTTCTTACGGAGAGTTTCCACCGCCGCGTCTCCAAGCCCCCGCTTCGGCGTGGAGAGAGCCCTGGATAGGGCCGTTACATCCTTAGGGTTGGTAGCCAGCCGGATATAAGAGAGGACGTCCCGTACCTCTTCCGTTTGCAGCAGGCCCCGGCCACCGCGCACGACGTAAGGGATTCGCTGGCGTACCAGTTCCCCTTCGATCTCCCTGACCTGCATAGAAGTGCGCACCAGGATGGCGAAGTCACGGAGCGACCCGCGCCCTTCTTCGGAAATCACCTTGGCGATGGTTCGCGAAACATCATAGGCGGTTGCCCCATGGATGACACAAGCCTTGCCGCGTTCGCCCTGGCCGCCGCGAAAGGATTCCATTTGCAGTGGTAGCGTTTCGGCCATGTTACCTTGTATGCTGTTAGCTAGCTTCACCACTTCAGGGACGCTACGGTGATTGCGTTGCAGCCGGTATAAAGTGGGTGGAGCGCCGCGCCATTCCTTGGCGAACTCCAGAATCAGCTTGGGCGCTGATCCATTAAATGAAAAAATCGACTGGTTTACATCCCCAACCGCGTAGAGATTGCGGTTGCCTGGTCCCAGGAAGTTATTCACAAAAGTCCAGGAGACAACGGAGGTATCCTGCGCCTCATCCATCAGCACGTGTAAGAACTGGCGTTGCAGCTTAGCCAGAAAGCTTGGATCTTGCGCCGCCCTGCGGTTGACCAGCGCCAGCATGTCGGCGAAATCAACCAACTGCGCCATGAGCTTATCGCCCTCAAACAGCCGCCAGAGCATCCGGTCTTCGTCCGTAAGCGCGTGGTAGCCGCTGTAGGCTTGTAGCGCGGCCTCATGGACCTCATCCGTGTAGTCCACTTCAAAGCCGACGCCCCGCGCCCGGTGGAAGTTGATTTGCTCCTTCAACTTGATTGGGTTGACTTCCTGGATCTGTTTCCGCTGGAGGATTTTCTTGAGTAAGGCGACCGTATCATAGTCGTCCAGCGGGGTGATCTTGGCACCTAGTCCGAAGCCGGTTGGATCTCCACGGATAATTGATAAGGCTAGAGAGTGAATCGTGGTTAAGCGCGGCGCGTTGTCCGGCGTGAGGCCGGTGGCCTTCAGGACTCTTGCCTCCACTTCGCGTGCCGCTTTGTTGGTGAACGTTTGAACCAGGATGCGTCTGGGTGGCACCGCTTCCTTGTTGATCAGGCGTACCACGCGCTCAGTCAAAACTGTCGTTTTCCCAGCACCCGCCCCGGCTAGCAACATAGCTGCTTCGCCTTGTGGATGGTTCACCGCCGCCAGTTGCTCTTCATTTAAAGCCATGAAGAGTAATACCCGGCGCGGCGCTGGTTGAGACTCTAGGAAAACCCTTTACCGGACAACGTCATTCGGTATTCACGAATAGCGAATGCCACTTCATTCACTCTCAACCAGCACCACTGTGTCGAAGCTATGTTTGATCCACACAACCAGGCTGGGGGCCAACATATCCACATCCACGATGATGATTCGGGTTTCCTTCGGATGGTCGATCATCAGGTAGTCTTCGTCGTTAGCGACGATCCGCTTAAAGTGGATGGAAGCCATTCTCAGTAGCAGCTTGGCCTGCGTCCCTATGTTGGGTACAATCAACAAGGACTTATCGGGCGCTTCGAGAAACAGTTGAATGATCGAAGTTACATTATCCATGAAGGTCCTCACCGCTTAGAAACATGATGTGCTGGTGGCCATCGCGCCACTTGATGTCGGCGTGCGGGCAAAGGCGGATCTCCTGCTCAAACGTGTAAGTACATATAGTGTAGTTCACCGGGAATCGTCTCAATAACCAAACCGGAAAATGGGATTCCTTTAAATGCTGCCACCAGGAGGCCGGGACTTCATACGCGCCGGTCCCCATCTTCTTCTGGGTGCTTCGCAACAGGAAGCTGCGTAAATGTAACAGGCAGGTGCGCACGCTTTCAAGAACGACGGTTTCAGTATCGATCTGAAGATGATTGCGCACGAAGGCCATCTCATTCGGCAAGATCGCCTGAATAGCCACCTCATACCGTTGAAGGTTCGTTGTTTTCATAACTGAATCGAAAAAATCCGTTGTCATTGCCATCTAATCCCGATCCGGCCTACCCTTAAATTTCAATATTCGGCGGACATTCGCCTTGCCCCGGTTGATCAACGTTTTGACGTTGTTCGACTGCTGCCCCACCGCCGCCGCAATCTCAACTACACTTGCGCCCTCCAGCCGCATCAAGAGCGCCGTGCGCTGCTCCTTCGACTTCAGTTGGGCAATAGCGCCGTGTACCAAGCCATGCGCAGCGGCGTGCCGATAAGCGGGGTCGGTGTAGGCCAGGGCATCCGCGTTCAAGGTAACAACGCCATCATCTCGTTGGAGGGTGTCGTTGATGGAGCCTACAATGACGCTGGCTTCGCGCTTCAAGCGTCTGCGCTCCGTGAAGGCTTCATTCCGTCCTATCGAAACGCACCAGCTAGTGAAAGCGGAGTCCCCCCGGAACTGAGCCAGCCTACCGAACGCCTTGGTGATCGTGACCTGAACCAAATCGTCCAGATAACCCTCCGGGGAGACGGACGCAAGGCTGCCCCGCAACAAAGGCTCCAGGATGCCGTAGAGCTTCTGGAACGCCGCTTGATCGCCTTCAAGGGCGGCGTTCACCAGCGCTTGCTGTTTGAGTTTGTCCGCTTCCTTGATTGCGCCGCTCTTCACCATACAGGTTAATACCCATACGGTGGATCTGCCACCGCTTAAATCTTCTAACTTATAGTTCGAAGCTGGTCACCGCATTGACATTTCGGCGGAAGGGGCCGTTGGGGTTGGCGCGGCATATCCAAAGCGCCATTTCTGTACAGGCCGCCGAAGATGATCTTCGTGTCATCTTCGTTCAAAATAAAGCCGTCCGTCACCACCTGGATCGATGGCTCGTTGTAAAGGACGTCTAGGAGGTACCCGCGCGGCGGCGGTGGGTTGCTGGGCGCGGCAGCCGCCGCGCGAAGCTCAACCAGAGATAACATGCCTCAATCTTACGCTTCTGAAGGAAGTCGGTCAATACTAGGCAACGGTTCTTTTGTGGAATAGTGCGTGGGATCATCGTAGATCGGCCCGAACATGATTTTGCGGTCCCGTCCGAGCGGGTTCCCGGCCCGGTCCCAAACCAAGCGGTGCTGAATGACCTGAAGGAGATCATAGGCAACCCGGTTTGAGTCGAAGATATCTTTGCTGGAGATGGAATAGTAGGTATTCGCGGGAAGATCGAAGACAGTCTTGATCAAGAGCTTACAAGCTCTGCGGCACGGCTCCTGCAAAGCGGATCGGCTGCCCCAAATCCGCGTCCGCAAATCTGGGTGCTCCAGGATTTCTTCTATCTGACCCATGCCAAGGCGGGCATAGATTTCGAGCGCATCCACCAGCACCTGGGCATGCGTCTCATTCATCTTTAGGTTGTACTGCACCCTCCTACTTTACACCCACTTCATCGGGGCCGGATTTCAGCGCGCTCTTCGTCAAGCGCTGGCTTGCGGACGCTCAGGACGTAGGCTCTAGCAGCCCGCGCACGAACGATGGCGGGCCAGCTGTCCACCACGAACCGACTTCCCACCATCAGGTAGAGGGACCATCCATCATGTCTTTAAAGCTAAATAATCTAACCCCCGCCGCGCCGGGGGGATCGACTAACGTCTCCTGGCAATCCGACGCTACCGGGAACGTCACTGCCTATGTGGCATCGGCTTCCGCGCCTGCCGCGTTAACCGAAGCCACTTCTTCCGTCTTGACCATTACTGGGGGAGCCACGGCGTTAGTCAATGCCGCCACCATCCAGGTCAAGCAAGCCACTACATCGGTCAGCGGTTATCTTAGCTCCACCGACTGGACCGCCTTCAACAGTAAGCAAGCCGCTCTTGGCTTTACCCCGCTCAACGCGGCTAGTAACTTATCGGATCTAGCTTCAGCGGCCACCGCCAGGACTAACCTTGGCTTAGGCACCGCCGCTGTAGCCGCTGCAACATCCTTCGACTCTTCGGGAGCCGCTGCCGCTGTTCTCGCCACCAGCCTGCAAAAGTCTAACAACCTGAGCGATGTAGCAACACCAGCTACGGCACTGACCAACATCGGTGGCGCTTCGCTAGCTGCCGCTAATACCTTCGCTGCCACGCAAACCTTCACCGTCGCGCCGGTCTTCACGGTCGCCGTCCCCATCACGGGCGGTGGTACCGGAGCTTCAACCGCAGCGGGCGCGAGAACCAACCTTGGCTTGACGACCGCTGCTACCGCCACACCAGCCAGCTTGACTGAAGTCACGTCGTCCATCTTGACGATCACGGGCGGTTCGGCTGCCCTTCTTGCCGCTGTCACGATTGCTGTCACCAAGGCAACAGGCAGCACGGCTGGGTACCTGAGCGCCGCCGATTGGACCACGTTTAACAATGCGGCCACCGGCGAAGGCACCTCACTTCAGAAGGCGAATAACCTTTCCGACGTGGCCAGCGCTTCTACTTCATTGACCAACATCGGTGGTGCGTCCTTAGCCGCCGCCAACACCTTCGCTGGCGCTCAGACCTTCTCCACTACAACCTTGATGTCCGGCGTGGCAACCTTCACCCTAGCTCCCGTCTTCACTGTCGCCATACCGATCAGCGGTGGTGGTACCGGCGCATCGACGGCAGCCACGGCCTTCAACGCCTTGTCCCCGATGACCACCTTGGGCGATACCCTTTATGGCGGCGCTTCCGGCGCTGGCACCCGTCTTGCCGGTTCAACATCGGCCACCAAGCAGTTCATGATTCAGACCGGCACTGGCACGGTGAGCGCAGCTCCGGTATGGGGCGCAATCGCGGTTGGCGATATCCCAACCCTCAACCAAAACACCACCGGCACGGCGGCGAACGTTACGGGTATCGTAGCTATCGCCAACGGTGGCAGTGGACAGGCAACGGCGGCGGCGGCTCTCACGGCTTTCGGCGGCGCTTCCTTATCGGCGGCCAACACCTTTGCTGGTGCGCAAACGTTCTCCACTACAACCTTGATGTCCGGCGTGGCCACCTTCACCCTGGCTCCCGTCTTCACCGTTGCCGTACCGGTCAGCGGCGGCGGCACCGGCGCTTCGACGGCAGCAGCGGCCTTGACCAACTTGGGCGCGGCATCACTAGCGGCGGCCAACACCTTCGCATCCGCGCAAACGTTCTCATCGACGGTAGCGGTAACGGGCAACATCACGGCGGGCGGCGCAATCAATACCAAGCTTCGCATCGTCACGACGGCAACCGACACGGCAACCGCCACCGACAACAAACTGATCCTGAACGGCGTCACAACCGAAACGCTCCCAGCCGCGCCTGGAAACGGTCAGGAACTTGTCTTGATCAACGTTACCGGCACCGCGCTTACGGTTTCGGGCGGCAGCATCAACATCTGGTCGAGCGGCGTATCGGCGGCAACCCTGGCGCTGAACGCCAACGAGACAGCCTTGCTGGTTTATGACTCTGCGGCCACCATCTGGCGTCAATATGGCAATGCTTTGATCAGCGTAGCTGGCACGATCTTAAGCTAAGGCGGAGGTTTAACACTACAGCCGGGTAGCCCCTAAACCTACCCGGCTGAGAATCGAACTTTATGCCTAACGTTTTCTTCTCCAACACGACGCCAGCCGCCAGCGCCGGTCACACGCTGGTAACCTTCGCAACCGCAAGCAACAACGTCTCCGCGTCCGTGCCAACAGCGTTGCTGGCCGCGAACAACCTATCCGATCTGACAAACGTATCCGCCGCTCTGACCGCACTTGGTGGTGCTTCCCTAACAACCGCCAACACCTTCAGTGGAGTGCAAACCTTCGCAGCAGCCGCCACCTTGAACCTGAATAGCTCTTCCATCGTTCTAGGCGGCGGGTTGATCACCGGAACCGCCACTATGGGGGGCAACCTTAACATTGTCAATGGGCAATATATAAGCGGCTCCGGCTCAATATTTTTCACGACCACCAATGCTACGTCCTGGCAGGAGTTCCGTCTGTTGGATAGCGCCGGGGGGACGGCACCAGCCGACGCTCTACTTTTTCAGTACAATACCCGCAGCGCTTCTGGCGGCACAGACAGTTGGCTCACGGCCCTTAGCGTCAGTGCTCAAACCGGCGTGGCTACCTTCACTAATAGCGTGGCGATTGCGGGTGGCACCGCGCGTCAACAACTGAGCGTGGGAAGCGGCCTTGACCTTTATACGAACAGCGCATCCCAAAGCCCTACCGTTCCTTCGATTCGCGGCGGTGTCGCCGCGTTGGTTATCAATTGCATGCCGACCGGCGCTATCTTTTTCAACTACGATACGGGAGCCGGATGCCCGACAAACTTTTGCAACGGCTCTGGTGGCGTAACGGCCAGTATCAGTTCCGGGGGAGCCGCTTCCTTCGCCGGGGTAGCGTCTAGCGCCGCCATCACGGGTCAACTGGGGGGTTGGATAGCATGGACACCCACCGTGACGGGCGGCGGCTCCATGAGCGCCGGAGCGCCCACCGCCGTCACGGCTTACTACCTTCTCGTCGGCCCGCTTTGTTTTATCCGCTGCCGCTTCACGACGGTTCTGAGCGGCATAATGAACCTCACGCTTAGTATAACCAATCCTCCGGTCGCCGAAAAGCTAGGCTCACCAGTCTTTCTTTCAGCCAACGTGGGGATTGCCTCCTTTAACGCCTCTATAAGCGGCTCGACAATCGCCGTCATTCCGTCCAGCGGAACAGGCACCTTCACGACTGGGTCCAACGTCATTACCGTGAACGGCGCATACCAGTGGGCGTAAAGCGATGGGCTTAATTAGAAGTTTCATCTTCACGGTTCTTTATTAGGTCGGAGGAGTAAATCATATGGGAAGTTTCGTTACGTGCAACTTGGCGGTCACTTTAAGCGCTGCGGTCGTCATCGATCTCAATAGTGTCTGGTTGATGACTTACTCTGGACCAACCGCATTCCTGGCCGCAGACATGGGTTCCAGCGATACCACGATTACGTTAACCGTAGCTCCGGTGGAGCCGCAGCCCGGTCTGACGGTACAACAAGCATTGCAAGTGGGTAGCTCACTGTTGATCGGCGAAGAGCCGGTGATTGTGACCGCGATTGCCGGGGCCGCTCTCACCGTGACCCGGTACGCGACCGCGTTTCCATTTATATTGATGCTCCCCACACAACCCACCACTACCCATTCGACAGGCGAGTCAGTCTGGCTGCTCACTTACCATGACCCATGGTACATGCTCTCGATCAACGCGCTCCTGCCTTATGCGCAGAAGGTTGTGATTGGATTGGGCGGAAACTCAGCTACTTTTGGCTCCTCCGTCGTCGGTACGATGACAGGAGCTTAAAACGGTACTCAGGTTATTCCGATAGTAAGCTTTTTCTTAGCCGAACCTGATAATAATCCCGCGCTTCAGCCACATATAAGGCATGTGTATTATCGTTGATCAGATCATGGCGGGTGAAGAAGCTGGGCCGGTCGCTCTTTATAACAGGGTTTACCGTGGACCGTGCCGCTATTTCCTAAGGCTGAATATCAGAAATCATGAAGCGGTAGAAGATGCAATGCACGATGTATTCGCGATTGCTTTGAAAGAGATTCAAAAAGGTGCGCTGCGCAACCCCGAGGCGCTGAACCCTTTTCTCAGAACGCTATGTAGGCGTAAGTTGATCGAATTCATAGACCACGCCGCGAAAATGCGCCGCAATGAAGGAGAAGCGGCTAGCCACTTGATGCTTGAGAATGAGAACAACAACCCGGAAGCCGTGCTGCTCAAGCATGAAAACGAAGCGCTTGTCCGGGCGGCGTTGGATACGCTCACGGCATTGGAAAACCAGGTGCTCACCCGGTTTTACCTTCGTGAAGAGTCGAGAGATTCCATTATGGCAAGGTACAAAATGTCGGAAACGTCGTTTCGCTTACTGAAAACACGCGCCAAAGCCAAGTTCGGCATCGCGGCGCGAAAGTTCATGGAAGCCCAACAATTATCTATACTGGTGCGCCTGGGAACCAGGAGCTTAGTATGAAACTCAATCTAAAAGACTGGTGGCTGTCGAAACCCCATCGGACGATCACCGATGAATGCACGGACAGTCCCTATCTCAAGCGCTGGCATTTACTGCGAACCCCGTGGTTCACCCTGATGCTGCATTATTTTCTCCGCAGCGACTTTGACCGGGCACTGCACGACCATCCTTGGAGCTTCATCAGCTTCCTGTTGAGTTCCGGCTACTGGGAGCACACGGAAGCGGGCGGGCGGCAATGGAAACGCCGCTTCAGCATTCTGTGGCGACCGGCCATCTGGCGGCACCGGGTTGAAATCCAGAAGCCCTGCTGGACCCTGATGCTTCACTTCCGGCCATGCCGGGAGTGGGGATTCTATACGCCCAGCGGGTTCGTTCAGTGGGATAAATACGACTACGCTAAGAATTGTCAGGAGTGATGATGATGAGGAATGGAGTTTTGGTATTTCTGGTACGGCACTTCAAGAAGCAAAACACGAAGCTGAAAGCGCAGATAAAGCGCCTTCAAGAGTCGGCGGCTATCGCTGACCAGCGGGCGAACCGGTATGAAGCCGCCCTCTTCCTGGCTGAAACCGAACTGGATGCGATGGAGCGCTGTAAGCGCATCCATGCGAAAGAAGGAACGCCACATGGCGGGCACCATGGAACCTAAGTTTGAACGTGGCACGCTGGTGATCACGGAATACCCCGAGCGACAATATCTGGAGCCCACACCTAGACCACCTTCCCCCAAGCATAGTACCCTCAAGACGGAGGAGCTAGAGGGGGTTATCCAGATGATCGCCGGTTATCATGAGCAGGTCGCCAAGCTCAAAGAAGAACTGGCGCGGGAGAAGAGAAAGCGGTATAAGGCGGAACAACGGTGCGCCAAACTGGATGAATGGAAGAAAAAATCCAAAAGACTATCCGACCGGCACTCAATAAAGTAGAGACATGAAACGTGCTACTTATTACCGCTAGGGTCCTGCCGGGATTCATTATGCGGCAAAACACTGAAATGGCGTTGGCCGAAGAATTTTATTTGGCATCCCCAGGAAAACGAAAGGCAGTGAAGGTTAGCTGTAGTTCGTGTTGGAGCCAATGGTCGAGTTGAAATCGCACAGCGAGGTGGGAATGTCTAGGGGAACTACCCCGAAAACATGAAGGGAATCCAGCCAAGTCGTCATAAGAACCAATGGCGGCTCTCCGCTGCCGCCGCTTGCCGTTCTTCCACTACCCTGGTGATTTCAGGAATCACTTCGGTTATCATCGCCCGCTCGAAATCGCTAAGCTCTTTTGGATCAACTAAGTCAAGCCCGTCTATCAAATCAAATACATCTTCGTTCACGATTGCCGCCAACTCAACAGCGAAGCCCAGACAGCGGAGCCCGCGTTCTGGCTTAAACCAGTGAAGCCAACATGGGTGGGCGTGACGAATTCACCCACCGGCTCAGAGTAAAGCACGTTCCAATTCTGGCCATCGAGTGAAAAGCGGAAGCTGAGGTCCGTGCCATCATTACTGAGTTGCACCCACAAGCCACCATAGGTGAATCCCGCGTAGGTTGGGTTAGCGGTGTTGGCGCAGGTGCTTCCGTCCGTCGTTATGTTGTCAATCTTCTCCACGCGCAGGAAGCTATGTAGTGGTCCTTGGGTAAGCTGCTCCAGGGACATCAGCTTTGTGCCATCGTAAAAACTCATGCCAACGGATTGAAGGCCGTTCGGGTATTGCATGCTGCGGATGAACGCCGTGTATGTGTAGGGAGCCGCGACGACTGGCTGAACCAGGCCCCGCCAATTGAGAAGCGTGGTATCGGGAATGGAAATGGCGATGGGCCCCGGCGTTGTCGCCTGCGACAGGACGGATGAGCCTTCATTCAGCACTGTCCAGACGGATAGATCCGGGGGCGCTGTATAGAGGCCGCCGCTGGTGCTGGCGGCTCCCGATACCCCAGCGTTGGGAACCACCACGCCATTGACTTCGACGGTTGTGACGAGCGGAAGCCAAACCCCGCTTATGTACTGGTATGGTTGATCACCCATGACATGGACGACCATACCTTCCCGCAGCCGGGGCGTCGGAATGGTGCTTAAATCAGCGTAAGAAGGTACTTCCCGCCAGCCGCCGATCCCGTAAACCGGGTCGTGGGTAGCAAATGAATCCTGGGTATCGAAAGGCACGACCGTAGCCGCCACGTTCACGCCACTTATGTTCGCTATGGTGAGCCTCCTTTAAGGCGCAAGCCAGGACGTTTAATTGCCTTCAAAAAGGCAACCCTAAAAGGTAATACCCTAATTGAAGCATAAATAGTCGAGATTAGGAAAAGAGAACCTCAGATTTCTGGGATAAGCTTTACACATCAGGGCATTTGATGAAACTAATACCTTGACTGTCCAACGCGGAAGCGAATTTATCGTCGGGACACACGACGACAAAGCGAGGAGGGCCAGGGTGTTGGTTTCTGACATATTGTTCGTACAGCCTGACTTGGCGGATGACTTCACCGAGCGATGGGATCGTCGGCTTCACTTCAAACAAAAAGTTAATCACAGATGTCCACGTGCGCCATGTTGGTAAGAAGCTGGTTTCTACCCGCATTCTGTCCCAGTCCTCAGATTCAAGAAAGTGTGGACTCCTGGCTTCGACCTCTACAAACATATCCACAAAACCAACCATAAACTGGCTCCTTGCCATGATTGGATATTCCCAGGTCCGGGAAAGAACTTTTAATCCCGGTGATTTGGGAGGGGTCGGCACGGTAAACGTGGAAAGAGTGTTCACTAAGCGAAGCGTTTGTTCACGAATACCGCTATAGTATTCTTCCATGGGGCCATTCTGGCCACGTGAAACAATGCTCCTTTCAGCGTCTTCCTTTAGTATTGTGATTCTCCGAGCTATCTCTTTATTAGCCTTTGAAAGTGATTCAGCACAGTCACGATCCCATGTCGCATTATAACCCGGCATGAGAGTCCGCACCACCGCGTCCATCTCAGTATCAAGCCACATCATAATGGCGTCGTGCTTTGGGGTGGTTAGATCAGCATCTTTGAACCCCATTTTCTCTTGGAGTGTTGTCGCGCGGGTGCTCGAACGAGCGCCTGTGTTGTGGGTTGGCATATCAAGGAAGTGCGACTCCAGACATATTATTCTCCAAAAAAGAAAAACCCAGATGTTTTAGGTCTGGGTTTTTCTTTGGTGTTGAGGAATTCAGGCACCGCCTGAAATGGCAGCGGCTACGCTGCCATGGCGTAATCACGCTGAGCGTAGCCGCTGCCCATGAAACCGGGCAGTACTTTCGCCTTCGCGCTCTTTACGGCGGTAGCAGGCTTAGGAGCGGCACTGGCCATTACGAGGAATGGCAATGCTAGAGCCTTCACGCTACTTCCGGCAATCACTGTTATGGCAGTTATTGTCTGCGTGTCGCGTAACGTGCGCCACACCACCCGGCTCGTCATTGCGCCCAACTCCATTCCCGTCGAAACCGGTGCGCCCCCATATGAATGGTGGAGGCGGCGAGACAAGCGGTTACCAATGTTTTCACATCGGCTTGGACTATTCCTTCACCTGCTCCTAGAACCAGTTTCAGTGTGAACCAGTTCCAGAACTACTAAACCACAGGTGGGGGGCGTTTATGGAAGATGCTTATTCTGGCGGCCTGTTCGATGAAACCAAGTAAACGGTACCGCGCGAAGTTGTTGATAGATGAATACCTACGTTTCACCCCGCGCAATGGCCGTTACTCCGACGAACAGAAGCGCGGAAAACATGCGCTTGAGTATAAGTTCTTCCATCCTAGTGCGCCATCTCATTCAGAGGAAGGCGTCTATGAGTCTCTAGCAGGCTTACTGGTTTCCCATTCACCTGACGGCGTTGGCATGGCTTTGTAGCTTTAGCTTCCACCGTTTGAGCCCCCTTTATCACCCAGGAATCACTCCCTGGGGCGACTAGAAAGTTAATCGAACTCGCGTCCGAAAATGTGTTCAGAACAACGTCTTTTCACGAGCGTTACAATCCCCAGTTGCCTGGGGAAGATCAAATTGTCAAAGAACCTTGTTACACCAATACAATACCGGAAGTTGGTTTTCTCTACAAGATCAGGAATTTCCTACCGCAGGAAGATCGCCGCTGAACACGATGCATCATTTCGTGCTGCTATTCAAGGAGGCGTTGGATGATCCGCGTCCCCTGGTCCCTCTCAGTGTGCCGTTTAGCGGCGATGGTTCCCCTGGTAAAATAAAGTTTGTTTTGAATCAACATTCCGGCGTTGACCGGGTAGATTAGAGTATGGGATCAGTAAGCATGTCATTCGAACTCAACCACCCGATTATCATTTTCGTCTGCAAGGACGGCACCGTTACCTATGAACGGCTGGGTAAGCCAGCGTTCAATAGAGTTGCCTTACCGGTCCATAGCGTGGATACGGTTGAAGAGGCTGAGACAATCCAAGTGGCGCTTTGCCGCCGCCAGCATATAAACCACCCGAAGACGGGTAAGGCGTGGTACACGCTTACCAATTTCGGCGGCACCTTAGAGGAATTGGGAGACGTGGCCGCGCAGATGCAGGCGCAATCGGCGCGGATCAAGGCGCGGGCGGTAACGCGAGCGGTATAGAATAAGAGCTTATGCAGACCTTGAAGGCCCTCATGGACATCCCGGCTGTCAGTGTATTCGTTGGCGTCTTCGCCGCAACCTTGCCGCTGCTGGGCGCGATTGTGTGGGGGTTGATTCAGAACGATAGACGCTTGAACTCCATTGATCAGCGCCTCTTGCGTGTGGAGACTAAGCTTGATGGACTTGACGCCAAACTTTCCGGCGTCAGCGAGCGGCTGGTGAAAGTGGAAACACGGCTTGACAACGGGCCAGTGGTTCTGGCGGCGCATTAGCGTGATGAACCGCGCTCTGGAACAGGTCCGGCAACATGCCGAGATGATGGGTCCCGATCAACTCAACCGCTGGGCTCTATTGCTCAAGGTCGGCAAGCCCGGTGTGGTGGCGGAGTTAACGCGCGAAGAACAAAGAACCGTGAAGGCGCTCCGCAAGCGAATCAAGCCGGAGATTAAGCAATGCTACGCCAATTCACAGCGGGCCTTCTTCCGCTCCGCTCTGAATAACGTAAACGACGTGCAATATTGTGAAGGCTACTATATCCGGCACGACCATCCAGTCATTCAGAACCATGCGTGGCTGACGATCAACGGGAAGGTGGTGGACCTGACGCAACCAAGCGCTGAGTTCGATTACTTTGGCGTCGAGATCCCTTGGGAGCTTGTACAGACATACATGCTGGAGAGAGAAACCCACGGCCCCTTGTTGGACGATTGGGAAACAGGTTATAAGTACACGGCGATGATCCTAGATCCCGATGGATTGGGGCGGATCGTGGATGCGTTCAGTAGGGTTTCGGTTTAGAGGGCTTCGAGCACGATCTTGATGGCGTATTGCATCGCGGTCGCCCCGGAACTGGCGTAACTACTAGTGCTGTAGTTAATTGCCGTCCCAGCCTTGGCGTTGATGACAAAGCTGGAGAGCGCGAGAAGCGATCCCATGATCTGCTGTTGGAAAGGGACGCTGAGCACAAGCTGTGCTTGTTGGATGCGGGTGGATGACATAGTTACTCCTTATAGAAAACAATTACGTGGCACAGGGATAGACTCCACTGATGTACCAAGTGGTCGCCACCAGTGCATAATTCGGAGATGAAGAGAGGTAGACCATTCATTGTCGATACGCTGGTAAAGGCATAACCCGCCATGTTGTAACTGCTATTCGTGATCGCACATGCAAACGCATTTGCACCAAGCGCCGCCGCGTCGCCCACGGCGTCGAATACACCATGGCGAAGACGCCCGCGCCGATAGCGTGGGTGTTCGCCGGTTGGTTCGGCAGCATCGCCAGGAACGGATAAGCGGAAGCGGCGCGAACCACCGTGTAGATCAGGCCGGTGGAATCGATGGCGCTGATTATCATAGGCTCAGAGTCGATCAGGACGGAGCTATTCACGGGGACCAGCGGCGCTACGCCCTGGAAGGTGATCGTGGTATCGGTAGCACCGCACGCATTCGCTAGAAAGGCGGCTGGGCCGATCTTATTTGCTCAACCAAATTGTGTTGAGGTCGAGAATGAGAGCGCTTGGCACCGTCAGCGTTAAAGTCGCTGTGAGTGTGGCGGGGAATGTTGGCATGATGTTACTCCTTTGAAAAAGTTAAAGTGCGCATGGGTAAGAGCCGCTGAAATAATAGATCTGCGATCCCGCTGGAAAATTCGGTGCTCCTTGTAAGTCCACGTTGATCACGCTGCCGCTGATGTAAGAACACAGAACAACGCCGCCGTTGGCGATTCCGTAACACGGGATAGTGATCCCAGAATTAACGGCGACAGGCAAGGCAATATAGAACGCAGGCGAAAGTGTACCGCCTAGAACAGTGCTGAAGTTGCAGTAGAAATAAACTATTGGGCCAACCCTGAGGTACGAAGCGTGAACGGATGTCCCAACACCTTGCACTCCGGCTGCGTTACCGTCGTGGGTCATGGTCCCCGAACAGGTCAGATAAGGCGACCAGGGAATCCAGTTCGAGCCGCTGGTGCCGAAGGAGATGGATGCGGGAGTGGTGATGGTGAGAGCGCCGCTGATTCCCACATTTCCGCTTCCGTCAACTCCAAACGCCGTGCCGACGTTAAAGAGAGATGCCGGATTCGTGTTGCCAATGCCGACGTTACCGGATGGTAGGATTGTCATCCTAGTCAGGGGCGTACCACCCGTGAGAGATGTCGCAAATACCATTGATGCTGATGCATACGTAGTAACGAGGACTAGATTTGATGCGCTTACGATGAACGATGTACTCGCGTTACTTACACCTGCGGTGGACCCTGAAGCTGTCGTTCCGTAGGTGAATATGTTGACACCTGGATTGCTGCCAACGCTAAGTAGCGCGTAACTAGCGGTATTGGTAGAAAGGATACTGACCGTTGGCGTAGCCGCTGTGAAGGAGTTGGTTGCGCCCGTAAAGGCGTTGCTTGCGTTGAGAGCCGCGTATGCCCAACTGGCAGCGGCGGCATTGTTGAATGCTGTCCAATCAGCCGCACTCAAATAGCCAGCGGTACTCGCCGTCGCTTTAGCTACTGTGATCGTTGTGGCCGCAAGTAAAGCCGCTGATCCACCGGAGATCGTGAGAACGCTCGAAGTAAGTTCCGTCAGAGAAGCTGGCGTGGCTGTAGCAGCCGTGGACAGACCAAGTGCTGTGCGAGTGCCAGATTGATCCGTGAAGACCGGAGCCACGCTGAATGTTTGAATACCTGAAAAGGTATTGACAGTGAGAGAAGCAGGCGTGAAGCCAAGAGCCGCTTGCTTGGAGTTAAACGTGTTCCAATCAGCGGATGCTAAAAGCCCCTTAACCGAAGTGGTGGCCGTTGGGATCGCGCCAACTGCCGTAGCAGCAGCGCCAAGCGCATCATAGCTGAGTGCCGGAATGTCAGTAGCCACCAACGCGCGAAGCGATGAAACGCCCGATGCTCCAGACGGAGTGGCTAAAACCAAATTACCCGCGCCGCTAGGCGCTGGGCCAGTGGCTCCGGTCGCACCCGCAGATCCAGTGGCACCTGTTACACCCGTCGCACCTGCTACCCCTTGAGAACCCGCTACCCCTGTCCCGGTTGCTCCTGTAGCTCCCGTCGCACCCGCAGTGCCAGTGGAACCCGCAGATCCGGCCACACCAGCCGCACCCGCCGTACCTTGCGGAATGGTGAAGGCTAAGACCGCCGTTGAACTCGAACCGGTATTCGTCACCGCCGCCGAGGAACCCGCCGCTCCGGTCGTTGTCGTCCCCACGGCGATGGTGGCGGCGGTGCCGGTAGCTCCCGTGCCGCCCGTGCCGCCCGTTGGCCCTGCGACTCCTTGGGCTCCAGTGATTCCGATAACTCCTTGGATACCCTGACTGCCTGTGGCTCCGGTTGAACCTTGAGAGCCTGTGCCCCCGGTGACGCCTTGGGAGCCAGTCGCACCTACTGCTCCAGTGACTCCCGTTGGCCCTGTCTGCCCGGTTAACCCTTGGATACCTTGACTGCCAGTAGCGCCAGCAGAACCTGTGGCTCCTTGACTGCCAGTAGCGCCAGCAGAACCTGTGGCTCCTTGACTGCCAGTAGCGCCAGCAGAACCTGTGGCTCCTTGACTGCCA
>Ga0302140_10001126_pt1 | contig 35008 bp, 33 predicted proteins | sample I_Bog_E1_1_FD_202095 | JGI IMG/M metagenome (GOLD analysis project Ga0302140, IMG submission 202095) | Peat permafrost microbial communities from Stordalen Mire near Abisko, Sweden - I_Bog_E1_1 | ecosystem: Environmental > Terrestrial > Soil > Wetlands > Peat | place: Sweden: Abisko, Stordalen... | reverse complement strand
CCTAAGCGCGCCGTCACCGACCGGATCGCCTCTTCGACCGCGCGCCCCTTGCGACGCAACTCCCGCGGACTCCAGTCCAGTGTTCTCAGGCTGTCCAGAATCGCTCCCCGGATGCGGAATTGAGCGTAGCTGCGGAACTGCACCTTCTTCGCTGGATCGAACTTGGCGAATGCGTCCATCAGGCCCACCACCCCCGCCGAGACCAGATCTTCGATGTCCACATGCTGGGGGAGCCGCTCATGGATGCGGCGGGCGAGAAATCGCACCACCGGCAGATGTTCCAGCAGCACCCGCTCCTGCTCGTTGGTGAGCATGGGAACCCCGGAGGGCGGGTAGCCGCTCGCCCCCATGCCGCCTCGCATCCCACCCCGGCTCTGGGCCTGTCCTGCTGTCTCGATCCCCATTCCTCACCCCTTCCAAAAGCCTCTCAACCCAATCCGCCACGCCTTAACGCACCGTTCCCACCGGACGCAACCGGATGTCGGGTGGAACCTCGGCTGAGGCAACCACCGCCAGACGCGGGAACACCGGCTCCAGCCAGCGCTTGACGTGATAGCGGGCCGGACTTGGAACTAGCAGCACCGGAAGGGCCGCCGCGGAGGCTCCGCCGATAAGCTGCTTCACAGAATCGACGAGCCGGCGCAGGACCGGGGTCCCCGGCGCGGCCTGCGTGGCAAGCAACCGCTGCCCCTGCTCCGGCCCCAGCGTGCTGAGAATCTCTTCCTCAAGCGCGGCATCCAGAAGCAAAACCGGCAGTTGCCCGTCCGAGTCGAGCAGCGGCCTTACCAGCCGCCGTCCCAGCGCCTGGCGCGCGGCCTCAACCAGCGCTACCGGATTCTTGTTTACCGGCGCGGTCTCCAGAAGCGCTTCGAGGATCGAGCCAAGATCGCGGATCGAGACCCGCTCCCGCAGCAACTGCTCCAGCACCCGGCCCACCTCTCCCAGCGTCAGCAGCTTGGGCACCAGTTCTTCGATCAGCTTGGGATGGCTCTCGTTGAGCGAATCCATCAGCCGCTTGGTCTCCGCCCGGCCCAGCAACTCCCACGCGTGTTGCCGGATAAGCTCCCCCAGGTGGGTGGTGATCACCGTAACCGCGTCCACCACCGAATAGCCGGCGGCTATGGCCTGGTCTTCGATCGCCGGAGCGATCCAGATCGCCGGTACCCCGAATGCCGGCTCCCGGGCTTCCTTGCCGGCCAGGGGACGCCGGCCCGGGGCTCCAGAGACCGCCAGCAGGTTCGCGCCTTCGGTCTGCCATCTGCCGATTTCCAGGCCTCGCAGCGAAAACAGGTACTCGCGCGGCCTGAGGCGCAGATTGTCCGAGATATGCACCGGCGGCACCAGAAAACCCATTTCAGACGAAAGATGGCGCCGCAAGGAACGGACGCGGCTCAGCAGCTGTCCTCCCTGCTTCTCGTCCACCAGCGGAATCAGTTGAAATCCAATCTCCAGGGTCAGTTCTTCCAGATGCAGCAACGCGGCCAGATCGGAACCCTGCGCCTGCTCGGCCTTCTTTTTTTCCGCCGTTCCCGGCTCCGCGAGCGGGGCCGTCTGGGCACTGGCCGACACCCGTCGCCCGGCCCAGTAAAGCGCCCCGGCCACGATGAGAAACGCCGGCTTGGGCAGCCCCGGTATCAGGCACATGGCCGCAGAAACCAGGCTGGCCAGGTAAAGTGTCGAAGGCTTGCCCAGAAGCTGCTGACGGATCTCTCCGCCCAGCATTCCAGCGGAGTTGGCCCGGGTCAGCGTGATGCCCCCGGCGATCGACACCAGCAGCGACGGTATCAGGGTGACCAGGCCGTCGCCCACCGTCAGCACCGTATAGGTCCTGGCCGCCTCGCCCAGTTCAATTCCCTGCTGGAGGGTTCCGATCAACAGGCCGGCAACGATGTTGATGGCGGTGATCAGGATCGTGGCCAGCGAGTCCCGCTGATTGAATCGCGCCGCCCCGTCCATGGCGCCGTAGAACTCGGCTTCTCGCGCAATCGCCTGACGCCGCCGGCGGGCTTCGGCCTCATCGATCAGGCCGGCGTTCATGTCCGCGTCGATGGCCATCTGTTTGCCCGGCAGCGCGTCCAGGGTAAAGCGAGCCGTTACCTCGGCAGTCCTCACCGCACCATGCGAGATAACCAGAAACTGGATCGCGATCAGGGCCAGGAAAAGCACGAAGCCGACCACGTAATTGCCCCCCACCACAAACTGGCCGAATGCCTCGATGACCTTTCCCGCGGCAGCGGTTCCTTCCGAGCCGTGCAGGAGGATGCGCCGGCTCGAGGCAATGTTCAGCGCCAGACGGAAGAGCGTGAGCAACAGCAGCAGCGTGGGAAACACCGAAAGCTCGACCGCGCGGCGAATCTGCATGGCGGAAAGGAACACGATGATCGAGGCGGCCATCGACGTTGCCAGCAGAAAGTCCAGGGCCGCGGCCGGCAGCGGCACCAGCATGACGAAGATCACGCTGATGGCCGCGAGCGGGAGCACATACTCGCGCAGCCGCTGCCAGATGGACTGGGTCGGCAGGGCCGGAATGGCCAAAGCGGCGGTACTCATCGGGAGCCTCCTTCAAACGGCGTGTTCGCCGGGCGGGTCCGGGTAAACGTGGCGGCGGCTTGTGCCTGAGCCCTGGCTCTGGCGGCGGTCTCCCGCGCGCGCCGCTCCCGCAGCTCGGCCTCGACCCTCTGGCGATAGAGATAGGCCAGAATGGCGGCGACCGCGGCGTAAAGATCGACCGGAATGGGCTGGCCAACCTCGACCGAGCGGTAAAGCGAGCGGGCCAGCGGGGGATTCTCGATAATCGGGACGCCGGCCCAGCGCGCCTCGGCCTTGATCTCCTCGGCCAGCAGGTTCCGCCCCTTGGCCATCACCTTGGGAGCTTCCATGGTGGTGAAGTCGAACCCCAGGGCCACGGCATAGTGAGTGGGGTTGGTCAGAACCACGGCAGCTTTCGAAACATCGGCCTTCACCCTGCGGCGGCGCATTTGCCTTTGCAGACCGCGTATCCGGCCGCGAATCTGCGGGTTGCCCTCGGTCTGCTTCATCTCGTCGCGCATATCCTGCTTGCTCATCTTCAGTCTCGATTCCCTGCTCTGCCACTCCACCAGGTAGTCGACTGCCGACCATCCGAACAGCAGCCAGGCAGCCGCCAGCAGAAGCCCGTAGACGTCGGAGCCGAGCATCTCCAGCCGAGCAGTCGAAAACGGTGGCAGAGTCAGCTCCCGGGCAATGCGCTGCACCGCAAACACCCCCAGCAGGCTGGCCGGCAGCAGGGACTTCGCCAGCCGGGCCGCGGCCCTCATTGAGAAGAGGTTTTTGATGTTGCTGAGGGGATTGATCCGGTCCGGCTTGAAGCCGATCGCGCCGGCGTAAAAACTGATGCCGCCGGTCTGCATCACTCCCGCCCCCAGAGCGGCGGCAGCAACTGCCGCCATCACCAGGCAAGCCGGACCCAGAACGGCGAGCGTCAGCCGGCGAATGGCGAACAACGTTTGCTCAAGCTGAGCCGGTTCCCAGCGTTCCGGCGCACCGAGATCGAGGAATGAGGCGAAGGTTGCCCGCCACAGCAGGACGGTCCGGCTGCCCAGGAGGCCCAGAGTCATCACGCCGGCCAGGGTTCCCGCGGCCGCCGACAGTTCGCGGCTGTGCAGTACGTCGCCTTCTTTGCGAGCCTGTTCGCGGCGATGCTGGGTAGCCTGTTCGGTGCGCTCTCCGGGCATCGGCTATCCTCCCAGCCCTGAGGCGGCCCCATGAACCGGGGCAGCTATCAGGTGTTCGGCAAGGTCCAGCAATCCGGAGAAACGGGCCTCAATGAACCGCGGCCAGACGGCCAGCGAAGCCGAGAGAATCGCAAAGCCGGTCAGCGTCTTCAGCGGCACGGTCAGCGACATGACGGGGAGTTGCGGGCTGAGTTTGCCCAGCAGCGCCACCGCCACCTCCACCAGCATGGTCGCGGCCAGCACCGGCGCGGCCAACTCCACCGCGGCCAGAAAGATCCCCGCGGCGGCGCGAACCATCTCCAGCGAAGTTTGAGGCGCCAGCGCATACGTGCCCAGCGGCGCGGCGCGGAAGCTGCGTACCATGGAGGCCAGCAGGATGCGATCGAGGCCAGCGCCAATCAGCACCAGCGTGCCCATGAGCTGAAACAGGTCGCCCAGCAGCGGGGTCTGGATGTTGGAAGTCGGGTCGAGCAGGTTGACCATCGAAAAACTGAATTGCGCGCCCAGTATCTGGCCCGCAAACAGCAGCATCTCGTTCAAAAGCGTGAGCGTGAGCCCGTAAACCAGGCCCACGGCCAGCTCTCCCAGCAGCGCGGAGAAGCTGAGCGACAACTGTGCCTTGGGCAAGGATGCGACCAGCGGCGCCAGCAGGAAGGCGACTGCGCCCACAAACACCGCCTTGGTGCGAATGGGCAGCGCAGTCGATGAAAAGAACGGGGCAAAGGCCACCATTCCACTCACCCTTACCAGGACCAGCGTCATCGCGCTCAGAAATGTCGTCCAATCGGCCATTTTCGGCTCAGCTCCCAGCTTGTTCACCCCAGATAGCGGTGCAAATCGACCAGCAGCGACCGGGTATATTCCGCCATCCGGCCAAGAAACCAGGGCATACCAACCAGGAGGATCAGGCACACCGCCGCCAGCCTGGGAACGCTGGTAAGCGACTGCTCCTGCAGGCTGGTGAGAGTCTGCACGAGGCTGAGAAGAAAGCTCAAAAGAGCCGCCGCAATCAGCACCGGCGCGGCCAGAATCATGGCTTCTCTCATCAATTGGCGCAGCATTTCCGCAACCAGGTCGGGCGTCATCGGCGTTCCTTTCCCTCGCAATGCAACAACGGGTCAAAAGCTCTTCAACAGCGAACCGGCCAGCAGGTTCCAGCCGTCCACCATGACAAACAGCAGAATCTTCAAGGGCGTCGACACCACCACCGGTGGCAGCTGGAACATGCCAATGGACGTAGTGATCGAAGCGGTTACCATGTCGATCAGCAGAAACGGAAGAAACAACACCGCGCCAATCGCAAACCCGGCCTTCAACTCGGAGAGGATGTAGGCCGGAACAACTACTCGCATGGGCAGGTCGCCGGGAGTGTTGGGCCGCGGAATCTGTCCCGCCGCGGTAAACAGGGCCAAGTCCTTTTCCCGCGCGTAATGCAGCAGGAATTGCTTTACTGGCCGGGCCGCGCGGTCGATGGCTTCGAGCCCCGTAATCTGGCCCGCGCGATAGGGCTCAACCGCCTGCTGATCCACCTGGGTAAGCACCGGGGTCATCAGGAACCAGGTCATCATCAGGGCGAGGCCCATGAGGGTCGGGTTGGAGGGCGCGGTCTGCGTTCCCAGAGCCTGGCGCAGGAAGTGAAACACCACCAGCAGCCGCACCATGGGGGTCATGGCCATCAAAATCGCCGGCAGCAGGGTGATCAGGGTCAGGACCACAAGAATCGTCCAGGGCGTCGAATCCGACGGGTGAAGCCGGGCATTGAGATCCGGCAGCAGTGGAGCGGCGGTCGCCTCGGCCGCTCGCGTCGCGATCCAGAAGGCTACCACGATATCCTCGCGGCCCGATGCCGGAGCGGGCGTACAGGCGGGCTCAACCACTGCACATCGAACCCAGGCCGCCGCGATTCGTCGAGGGGATAGAACGCCGGCGCGCCATCGGGCGAAGTGGCTACCAGCAGCACATGGCCGTCGGCCTCAATCAGGGCCAGCGACTGCCGCGGCGCCAACTGAATCCTCTCGAGCACTGCCAGCCGCGCCCGCCCCTGGCGTCCACTCCGCAGGCGGCCCAGCAGCCAGCCGGCCAGCCCACCCTCCGGCGCAACCTCGATCGATGTTGCCTTCTTTGCTTGCTTCATTTCCCAGGCCTTTCTCCCGTTTCCGATCGACGAGCACCCGCAATGAGCCATTCAAACCAGACGGGTTACGCGAACCGCCAACTGTGTATCAACAACCTCGAACTCACTCCAGGCCAGTTGAACGTCGCCCGACAACAGCGGCATATCCTCACCGGGGGCCCATTCGGTCCCCAGCACCTGGCCCAACTCGAGAGCCAGCAAAGTCCGAACCCGGAACTCCCGAACCGGAACCGATACCTCGAGTTCCACCGGCAGCCGCGCCATCGGCGCACTCAGCACCATTGGATCGCTATGGGGGCCTTGGGGCAGCGACGGCACCAGAGCCTGATCGTTGGCCTTCTGGTTGTGAGCCATCGAATCGGATTCTGGCGCAGGCACAGTTTTCGGTGCCGGAAGCGGATGAGTGGTAGCCATTTGCGGATATGGAAGCAGAATGGTGACCAGTAAGCAGACAAATGGATTGGAATGGCTTAAGAAATGCGCAGCAACCGGTTTGAGCGGCACCGGCCTGGACCAACTTGCCAGCAACATCGCTGCTACACTTAGGAGGGATAGAGAATTTGCGTTTTCTCCTCGCCCACCGAGGCGCGGAGGGCGATTGGAATCGAGGGTGAAGACTATGCCGGACCAGAATGGAAGCAAGAGCTTTACAGGAGCCGCTTTACGACTCAAGGTTGGCCTGGCGGAGATGCTCAAGGGTGGCGTCATCATGGACGTGATGAACGTGGAGCAGGCCCGCATCGCAGAAGAATCCGGCGCCACCTCGGTCATGGCTCTGGAGCGCGTGCCGGCCATGATCCGCGCCGAAGGCGGAGTGGCGCGCATGGCCAAACCCAGCCTTATCCGCCAGATCATCCAGGCGGTCTCCATCCCGGTGATGGCCAAGGCGCGGATCGGCCATTTTGCCGAAGCGCAGATTCTTCAGGAATTAGGAGTAGACTTCATCGACGAGAGCGAGGTACTGACGCCCGCCGACGAGGCGCACCATATCGACAAGCACGCCTTCAAGACGCCGTTCGTCTGCGGCGCGCGCAACCTGGGCGAAGCCCTCCGACGCATCGCCGAAGGCGCGGCCATGATCCGCACCAAGGGTGAAGCGGGTACCGGCGACGTGGTTCACGCTGTCCAGCACATGCGCCAGATCACCAGCGAGATGCGCGCGCTGACCGTCCTTTCGGAGCAGGAGCTTTACAAAGCAGCCAAGGATCACCAGGCCCCCTACGAGCTGATCCGCATGGTGGCGCAGACCGGCAAGCTCCCCGTGCCGAATTTCTCCGCAGGCGGCATAGCCACGCCGGCCGACGCGGCGCTGATGATGCAGTTGGGCGCCGAAGCGATCTTTGTCGGCTCAGGAATCTTCATGAAAGAGCGCGCCACGCCTCTCGACGTTGAGAACGATTCCAAGGAGCGTGAGGAAGCCGTCTCTCGCGCCAAGGCCATCGTGATGGCCACCACCCATTTCAACGATCCCAAGATTCTGGCCGAGGTCAGCGAGCAGGTCACCGGAACCATGAAAGGCTTGGCCGCCGCTGGATTAGAGGAATCTCAGCTTTTGCAGACGCGGGGTTGGTAGTGCATTAGCAAGAACTGTGGATGCCTCTCCTCGAAGCCTCGAAAGTTGCCCTGGAACTCTAAATCTGGAGAACCGCCACATTGTTGGACATAGTCATATGACTAGTGATATGACTATGTGTAAGGTGACCCGATGCACTGGCAAGTGTACGACGCAAAAGCCCGTTTCAGCGAATTCCTCGACGCGACGCTTAAGGAAGGTCCACAAGTCGTCACAAGGCGCGGAGTGGAGACCGCAGTGCTGGTACCCATCGACGAGTGGAAGCATTTGAAAGACCGGGCCAAGCAGTCAATCCCCGACCCGCTGCTGGACCCAAACGGCCCGCACGACATCCCACTCGGTCCACGCAGGGCATTCAAGCTGCGTCCGTTCAATTTCGATGAAGGCGAATAGGCGTGAGATTCCTTCTCGATAACAACGTGGTCTCCGAGTTGCGAAAGGCCCGACCGCACGGAGCAGTTCTAGCCTGGCGCTTATCGGTCCCTTCTCATGAGCTGGCCGTCCCTGGAGTTGTCGTCGCCGAGATTCAAGAAGGAATCGAACTGACCCGCACGCAAAATGCGGCGAAGGCAAAGGAGCTGGAAGGATGGCTCGACGGCGTCATGAGCTATTACACGATTCTTCCGGCCGACGGCGCGATCTATCGGGAATGGGCGCGTTTGATGCACGGTAAAACGGATTCCCTTGCGGGTGACGCCATGATTGCCGCAACCGCGCGCGTTTTGCGGCTCACCGTGGCCACCCGCAATGTGAAAGACTTCGAACAATTCAACGTGGAAATACTGAACCCCTTCAACCACCCGCGAGAGAGTTGATAAATTGGCCGAAGTAACGACTCCCCGCATCGGCGTCCTCGCCATTCAGGGCGACTACGCCGCTCACGCCGAAGCGCTGGGCGAGTCGGGCGCTGAGCCCGTTGAGGTCCGCAAGCCGAGCGAATTGGACGGCATCGACGGCCTCATCCTGCCTGGCGGCGAATCGACAACTATCCTTCGGTTCCTCGAGAAGCACAATTTCTTTGCAGCCCTGGAGGACTACGGCGCCAGCCACCCGGTCTTGGGCACGTGCGCCGGGGCCATTCTGCTGGCCCGCGAGGTACGCAATCCACACCAGCGAAGTCTTGGCTTGCTGGATGCGATCATCGAACGCAACGCCTACGGCCGCCAGATCGACTCCACTATCGTGACCGCCGAAACCGCGCTCCCTGGTGGTCCGCTGGAGATGGTCTTCATACGCGCTCCACGCATCGTTGAAGCCGGGGCCGCCGTCGAGGTGCTGGCCCGGCGCGATGACTTCCCCGTCCTGGTGAGGCAAGGCTGGGTGATGGCGGCAACGTTTCACCCCGAACTCTCCTCCGACCGGCGAGTTCATCGGCTGTTTGTCGAGTCCGTGGTCGCCGCCCGCTCCAACTGAATCCGCGTCACCCTTCCAATCCGTCGGATCCAGGCTGTTTCCTTCAGAATATGGGTGCGTCCAAACCAAAGTGAGTGTATTCTCATCCTCACCGAGGTCGTTTATGCCGTCCATCTTTACGCCCACCCCAGCGGAAACGGAACGGAAATTGCCCGGAATTGGCGGCAAACCACCCCTTCACCGGCGCCCAACCGGCGGCGGGGGAGGCGGAGGAGACGATGACTGGACCAACCGCCGCCGCGGCCCGCGCGAGGCTCTCTACCGCGTGCGGACTTTCGTTTTCCTTGGCCTGGCCTGTGACCTGGTTTTCTTTGTCACCCTGATCGTGGTGTTCTATGCCAGCCAGGCGGGAATGCGCATCAATCCCCGCACTCACTTGCTGAGCAGCAACTGGTACCCGGTTCACCTTCCGTCCATCCTGTATTGGAATACAGTAGCGCTGCTGCTTAGCAGTGTGACCATGGAACTGGCCCGGCGAAGCATCTTCAGGGAGTTCGACGTGCTGGAAGAATGGCTGGGACTGGGCCGTCCAGCTCTGCGCCACGCCATCCCCTGGCTGGCGGCAACGCTTCTGTTTGGCGCACTTTTCCTCACCGGCCAGGGCATTGCCTGGCGGCAGTTGACGGCTGCAGGTTTCGCCTTCGATCAGTCAGCGACACCCGCAAGCTACTTCTTCTATGTCATCACAGGCCTTCACGCCGCCCATCTTCTTGCAGGAGTGGGCGCATTGATACTTTGCCTGGTGGGGCTGGGTTGGCTGAAGAGCGTTGAGCGCCGCCAGATTGCCGTGGACGCAACCGCCTGGTACTGGCACGCCATGGGATTGGCATGGCTAATCCTGCTTGGCGTACTTGCCCTGGGACAGTAAAACAGCTAACTTCGTCAGCCGCCCTGGGCCGGGAAACTTGGCGGTTCGCAGGCTCGATCAAGCCTCGCGGAAATGCATCATCTGCCGTAGCCGATCGCTAAAGGTCACTTCTTCCGGGCACTCGAAATAGACCTGGCGATTGAGCCCCATCAGCAACTGCACGGCCATAATCCGATCGTTGCCTGCGCTGAGCGGCCCGCCCTCGTGGACCCATTCGTCGGTAAGGTATTCAATCGCGTGGCCCAGAATCTCCAACGCGTGTCCAGCCTGGGGGGTAATGTGCCGCCGTCGCCTGGGCAGAGAACGTTCAGCAAGGGTGGCTGGTGTGGTAGCCGGGATCATGTAGCCGGTTGACATGGAAGTGGCCATGCGTTTTATCCTCACCCTGTTCTTCGGCCACTTCGGTGATCTTTTTCAGATAACCGACGTACTGTGTCCCAGATCAGAACAATGAATTATGACGTACTAAGATGGGAACCCCAGTGACATCGCTCACAAGTGTTTCCTCATGGTTTCGGCAATGATGTTTCTTCACGGTTCCGGCAAACAAAAATGGAGACCCGTATCATTCATATTCGTGGCGGGTGTCAAAAAGCTGCCCAAGAATGGCCATTGGGAAGATTTTGAGGAAACAGGAAGGAACTCCTTCTCCAATTGCACCAGTACCTTCAACCGGGCCGCCTTGACGGGATGAGGCTGAAAACCTAATCTCAAACCAGCACCCTGTTTGATCGGTTCCGATTCTGACCCGGCCGGCAGGTAAATCTCACCGGACTTTTTCACATCAGGCGGCGATGAACCAGATCCCTTACCACTGGCAGTATCTCCCGCTGTTCATGCAGATTCTTGCCGCATTCCTGCTCGGCTTGGTCATGGTGACGGCCTCATGGTTTGTTGGCCGCCATCGTAACTCGGCTACCAAGCTGGCAGCTTACGAGTGTGGCATTGAAGCCGTGGGCGACGCACGAAACCGCTTTAGCGTCCGCTTCTACATGGTGGCCGTGCTGTTCATCCTGTTCGACGTGGAAGCCGTTTTCATGATGCCCTGGGCGGTAATCTACCGCCAACTCCCGCAGATCACGGGGAGCAAGCTTTTCGGTTTCTGGGAGATGGCCGTTTACCTCGGCTTTGTCGCCGTCGGACTTTACTACATCGTGCGCAAGGGCATCCTGAATTGGAGCCGGGACAAGGCGGATTTGTAGGATGACAGAGACTTCAGCCATCTCTCTTTCAGACAAGGCGGCCGTGCTTGACGGGATGCCCGGGCATCCTGCCGTCAAGGCCATTCTTGCCTGGAACGCGGATGCGCTGGCCGACGCCAAATTCGATCGCGGCGAACTTACATTAACCATCGTGCCCGAGCAGATTCGCGCCGCGGCGGCCACCGTTCAGGCGGCCGGTTACAACTTCTTCGAGGATATGACCGCGGTCGACTGGTTTCCCTCGTCTCCCCGCTTCCAGTTGAGCTATCACCTTCTTTCGCACGTTTTTAAGGAGCGCCTCCGGCTGCGCGTGCTGATTGAGGAGACAAGCGCTTCCGTTCAGTCCATCGTTCCGGTGTGGCCTGCAGCCAACTACTACGAGCGCGAAGTATTCGATCTCTTCGGCATTCGATTCGACGAGCATCCCAACCTGCGGCGCATCCTGATGCCTGATGATTGGAAAGGGCATCCCCTGCGCAAGGACTATCCGGTGGAGGGCTATCGCTGATGACCGAGGTTTCAGGTACGCCCATCCTTGAAGCGCCGGTGGCCGAAGGCGCTCGCGACCAGCACATGGTGCTGAACATGGGGCCGCAACACCCGGCAACGCATGGCGTTCTGCGCCTGGTTATCGAAATCGACGGCGAGATTGTCGTCCGGCTATATCCCGAGATCGGCTACCTGCACACCGGCATCGAAAAGACCTGCGAGGCCAAGTTCTATCAGCAGGTGGTTCCCCTCACGGATCGTGTCGACTACCTCGGCCCCATGGCTAATAATCTGTGTTATTGCCTGGCCGTCGAAAAACTTCTCGGCCTCCAGATTCCTTCGCGAGCTCAGTGGATCAGGGTCCTGCTCACCGAACTCACTCGCCTGAACTCGCATCTGATCTGGCTCGGCACCCATGCCATGGACATCGGCGCGCTCACCGTCTTTCTGTATACCTTCCGCGAGCGTGAGGAGATTCTAAGAATCTTTGAGGCTGTCGCCGGCCAGCGGATGATGACCAGCTACTTCCGCATCGGCGGGCTTTCGATGGAGCCGCCATTGGACCTATTCGACCGCATACAGACGTTCATCCGCACGTTCCCTGAGAAGATTGACGAGTACTCCAACCTGCTCACGGGCAACCCGATTTTCCGCAACCGGCTCAAGGGCGTGGGCTATATCTCGGCTGCCGATTGCGTTGCGCTTGGCGTGACCGGCCCTTGCATGCGGGCTTCGGGCGTCGACTTCGATCTGCGCCGCGATATGCCTTACTCCGGCTACGAGAACTTCAAATTCAACGTGCCCACCTCGACCGATGGGGATTGCTGGGCGCGATACGAGGTCCGACTGGTCGAAATGCGCGAGAGTGTCGGGATCATCCAGCAGGCCCTGGACGGCATGCCGGAGGGCCCTGTGAAAGCAGACGCGCCGAAGATTGTTCTGCCGGATCGCGAGAAGATGAAAACCCAGATGGAGGCGCTGATCCATCATTTCAAAATCGTCACCGAAGGCTTCGCGGTTCCGGCTGGCGAGGTGTATCAAGGCATTGAATCGGCGCACGGGCAGATGGGTTACTACGTGGTTTCGGACGGCACGGCCAAGCCTTACAGGGTTCATATGCGTTATCCGGGGTTCGCCACATTGCAGGCGCTTGAAACGATGTGCCAGGGGCGGATGCTGGCCGATGTGGTTGCGGTGATCGGGTCGATCGACATTGTGCTGGGGGAGATTGACAGGTAGGGACTGAGGGAACAGGGATCAGGGAATAGGGAATACGACCTGAGACACGAGGGATGTTCGGATCATCCCTCGGTTTCGAGCGGGCACGACATGAGTTGTGCCGGATGCGGAACAAGATGAAGGTGGGCTTGAGCCCTTGAGGGAATGCGGGTTGGGACAGTCCGGACTGATCGAGAATCAACCCGCAGCGGGCTCAGCCCAGCTGTATGTTGAGCTTTGGGTGTCGCTCGCTTCCCTGCTCCGCAGCTACACCGCGGCGCATGGGTTGAACGGCAAGCGACAGGCGACGGTGGAGTTGGGCGAGGAACGGATTCTGGTTCGCCATGGAGACGATTGGCTGGATTTAAAGCGCATTGACGCGACAGTCATCTGGCAGCGGGAAGATGGAAGGCAAGGGAAACTGGAGTTCACTGAGCACGGGCGATTGCGGGAAGTTGAAGAAGCGGGCGAGGAAGAGATGGATATGGCAGCCGAACGCTGGGCACGGGAGTTGATGCTATGAGTCCTGAAACGATGTCCCTATTTTCGCCTCAGCTTGCGGCGCGCTTCGACTCGCTTGTCCAGAAATACCCTCTCAAGCGGTCCGCCCTTATTCCCATGCTGCTCTACGCGCAGGACGAGATCGGCTACCTTTCCGACGCCGTCGTCGCCGAAGTAGCCGAACGCATCGGCATCACCGAACTCGAAGTGCGCAACGTAGCCAGTTACTACTCCATGCTGCGATTCAAGCCCGCCGGCCGGTACAACATCCAGGTCTGCACCAACATCGTGTGCATGTTGCGCGGGGCCTACGGCGTCTTCGAGAGCTTCCAGGAAGAGCTTGGCGTCGGCCACAAGGGAGTGACGTCCGACGGCCTCTTCTCACTGGAAGAGGTCGAGTGCATCGGAGCATGTTGCTGGGCTCCCGCCATACAGGTGAACTACGAGTTCCACGACGAGCTTACAGCCGGACATGTTCCTGGCATCGTGGCCGGTTATCGCGGCCGCGCGCTTGCGGAAGGGACCTCAACCCATGCCTAGGCTTGTCTCCCATCCCGATGAAGTGAAGATCGTAACCCGCCGCTTTGGCATGAGTGCGGAGAAGATCGACCGCTATCTGGAACTCGGCGGCTATGAGGCCGCGAAAAAGTGTCTTGCTCAAGGCTCCGAATGGATCATCAATGAGATGAAGGCTTCAAATCTGCGTGGGCGCGGAGGCGCGGGCTTTCCCACCGGCCTCAAGTGGTCGTTCGTCCCCAAACAATCCGCGAAGCCAAAGTACATTCTCGTCAACGGTGATGAAAGCGAGCCGGGAACCTGCAAGGATCACTTGATCTTTTTGCACGATCCCCATGCAGTGATTGAAGGTACGATCATTGCCGGGTTGGCCGTCGGCGCAAAGATGGGTTTCATTTACCTGCGCGGTGAGTACCGGCATCTACTGGAAATCATGGAGAGGGCCGTCGCCGATGCGTACGCCAAAGGATTCCTGGGCAAGAACATCTTCGGCTCCGACAGCGAGTTTCAGGTCGTCACCCAAACCGGCGCAGGCGCCTATGAGGTAGGCGAGGAATCGGCACTGATGGAGTCGCTGGAAGGCAAACGGGGAATCCCACGCATCCGACCGCCCTTCCCTGCCGTCGTCGGCCTCTACGGCGGCCCCACGGTCATCAACAACGCTGAGACCATCGCCAGCGTGCCCCACGTGATTGAGATGGGCGCGGCGGCCTACTCCGCGGCCGGATCGCCGCGTAACGGCGGAACGCGCCTCTTCTGCATCAGCGGCCATGTGGCGCGCCCCGGCGTGTACGAGTTGCCCATGGGCTACAACCTGAAGAAGATGATCTACGAAGTGGCCGGCGGCATTCGCGGCGGGCGCAAACTGAAGGCCGTTGTCCCCGGCGGCTCCTCTACGCCGGTGCTGCTGCCGGAAGAGATCGAGACACTGGGCATGGACTTCGACCAGGTGGGCAAAGCCGGCTCGATGCTTGGTTCCGGCGGCGTGGTGGTCATCGACGACCAGACCTGCATTGTGGAATTCGCGCTACGGACGATCAGCTTCTATCAACACGAGAGCTGCGGCTGGTGCATCCCTTGCCGCGAAGGCACTGATTGGCTGAAGAAGTCGCTGACGCGCTTTCACGCTGGGTTTGGCGTAGCGAAGGACATCGATAACATTCAGTATCTGGCAGAGAACATGATGGGGCGGACGTTTTGCCCGCTGGGCGATGCGGCGGCAATGCCTACGCTGGGATTTGTGAAGAAGTTCCGCAAGGAGTTTGAGGATCATTTGAACGGGAAGCCGTGCCCGTTTGCGAAGCATGTTGAACTTGCGTTGATTTAAGAAAAACTGGAGACGAATGCCAGACGTAACCTTCACAGTCGATGGAAAGAAGCTCACGGCCCCCGCCGGAACGCTGCTGATCGAAGCCTGCCGCAAGGCCGGCATCGAGATCCCCGCCTTCTGCTACTATCCCGGCCTATCCTTGCAGGCGGCATGCCGAATGTGCGTCGTGCGCCAGGAAAAAGTTCCCAAGCTGCAAACCGCCTGCACCACCACCGTGGCCGAGGGCCAGGTCTTCATCACCGAGTCTCCTGAAATTGCCCAGGCCCGCAAGGCCACCATCGAGTTGCTGCTCGGCAATCACCCTCTCGATTGCCCAGTCTGCGATGCCGGCGGCGAGTGCGAACTGCAGGACATGACCTTTAAATACGGCGCGGGCGAGAGCCTATACGCCGAGGCCAAGGCGCATCGCGACGAGCAGCAATGGTCTCCCGCCGTCTACTATGACCGCCCCCGCTGCATCCTCTGCTACCGCTGCATTCGCATGTGCGGCGAAGGCATGGATGTGTGGGCGCTGGGCGTGCAGAACCGCGGCGTAAGCTCGGTAATCGTCCCCAATGGCGTTACGCCCGACGCACAAAGCGGTCAGCTCGACTGTGAGCAATGCGGCATGTGCATCGACGTTTGCCCGGTTGGCGCGCTCACCAGCGGCAGCTACCGCTACAAAACCAGGCCCTGGGAGATGAATCACGTATCGACCGTCTGCACCCATTGCGCCGACGGTTGCAAGGTTACGCTCGGCGTGCGCCAGGTGAACGACGGCTCTGAGATTGTCCGCGCCGACAACCGCGACAAGAGCGGCATCAACGGCGACTTCCTCTGCGCCAAGGGCCGCTTCGGCTTCGACTTTGTGGAGAGCCCCGAGCGCCTTTCCAAGCCCCTGGTTCGCAACTCGCAGGGGAAATTGGAACCGGCCACATGGGAGCACGCGCTCCGCTTTGCCGCCGCCAGGCTCAAGGAGATTCGAGATAGCAAGGGCGGAGCGGCAATAGGCGTCATCGGCTCCAACCAGACCACCAACGAAGAGAATTACCTGCTCCAGAAGTTCGCGCGCACGGTCCTCCACACGAACAACATCGACCACGAGCGGACTACTGATTATGCCGCCTTTGCGCGCGCCCTCGCCGGCCATAGCGGCAAGACAGCCAGCCTGCGCGATATCGCAACCGCTCCCGCAATCCTGCTTGTAGGCGGCGACCCCACGGAAGAGCATCCGCTGCTGGCCTGGACTCTGCGCACCAATGTTCGCCTCAACCAGGCGCGGCTCTACGTCGTAAACAGCAAGGCCATCAAGCTTGAACGGCAGGCGAAAGCCACTCTGCGGCTGCCTCCTGACGGCTACACCAACCTTGACGCTTACCCAGACGCTGCCAATCCCGAATTCACCAATGCCGTGCTGGCCGAGCAGCAGCTCGTCGTTATCTTCGGTCAGGAATATCGCGGCAAGGCTCTGGAATCTATGGTCGCCTGGGGCCTGGATCGCGGCAACGTTCGCTTCGCCTATCTCGGCGATCACTCGAACTCGCGTGGCGCTGCCGACATGGGCCTTTTTCCCGACCTGCTCCCCGGCTATGTGTCTGTAGCATCCCCCGGCGCATTCGCGGAATACCCTGGCTTGCCCGCAACACCCGGCAAGACCATGCCCGAGATATTTGCCGCAGCCGGCAATGGCGAACTTGGCGCATTGCTCGTGGTGGGAGCAAACCCCGTGGACAGCCTTCGCATAAACCCCGCGTCCCTGGACAACACATTCGTCATTGTTCAGGACATCTTCCTCACTGAAACCGCAGCCATGGCAGACGTTGTCTTTCCCGCAGCCAGTCTCTACGAGAAGACCGGCACCATCACCAATACATTTGGCGATGTGCAACTGGTAAAGAAAGCGGCCGATCGCGCCGGCGTCAAGCCCGACTTCGAGATCCTGGTGCGGCTTGCGGGCGGCATGGGTGTCGATGTCAAGGCGCTTGTTCCTTTCGGCAAGGGCGGCGTCACCGCAGATCTGGGTCAGTCGCGCGGCGCTCAGGCAGGCGAAGCGGACCGCCATGCCGTCTGGCTCGCGGCCAACGATCTTGAGCCGCGCCTGAGCCCATTCGATCCACTCGCCGTGCTGGATGAAATCGAGCGTCTTGTCCCCGGCTACGCACTGGACCGTATCAATCTTTTTGGCGGCAACGATGTGCGCACAGAACCCGGCCTTGTTCCTGTCTCTTCGCTAACCTCGCAGCAAGTGTCCCCGCCGGATCTGATCGTTCCCGCGCACGACACCCTGTTCACCTCCGAAACGCTGGGCCGTTACAGCCCAGCGCTCAAACAACTCCAACAGCACCAGACGCCCGCGCTCGCAGACGCGGCTGCAGACTAGCGACCCTGCATGAAGGGTACGAGCTCTAGTCCGTACGTCAATGAACGGAATGAAATGGGGCTTTAGCCCCTGATGAATTTTCGTAGAAAGACGAACCCGAGAGGCTAAGGACCTGTGACGATTTTCGAGTTTTTCCTGTGGAGCCTGCTCAAAGTGGCCGTATGTACGGTAGTGATGCTTCTCGGCGTCGCCTATACCGTCTTGCTGGAGCGCAAGCTCGTGGGCCGGATCCAGAATCGCTGGGGCCCCAGCCGCGTTGGCCCCTTCGGCCTGCTTCAGCCGCTGGTCGACGGTGCAAAGTCCTTTCTCAAGGAAGACGTTATCCCCACCGCGGTCTACAAGCCGCTCTACCTTCTTGCACCCATTCTGGCCTTAGGCTGCGCGCTCATCTCCATCGGCGTTGTGCCCTTTGGCGAGCCCAATGTTGGGCCGCGCGGCTTGCACCTGTTCGAGATTGCCGACGTCAACATAGGCCTTCTGGTAATCCTGGGTGTCACCTCCATCGGCGTCTACGGCGTTGCCCTGGCAGGTTGGGCCTCGAACAACAAGTATTCGCTGCTCGGCTCTCTCCGCTCCTCTGCCCAGTTGGTCAGCTATGAGCTGGCTCTGGGCCTTTCGCTGGTGGGAGTCGTTATACGCGCCGGATCGCTGAATCTTCGCGTGATCGTGCAGCAGCAAGCCGAAAAAGGCATCGCCACCTGGAATATCTTCGGCGGACTGCAATTTGTCGCCTTCTTCATCTATCTCATGGCGGCCTACGCTGAAACCAACCGCTCCCCCTTCGACCTGGTCGAGGCGGAGAGCGAGCTCGCCGGAGGATACAACGTCGAGTACAGTTCCATGAAATTCGCCATGTTCTTCATGGCCGAATACGCCAATATGATCACCGTCGGCTGCGTGGCCACGCTTCTGTTTCTGGGCGGATGGACCAGCCCCTTCGGCGATTACCTCCCACCGCCGCAGAACATCTTTGCCCACGCTCTGTTTCCCATTTTCTGGTTTGTCGCCAAGGTCTTCTGCTTTCTGTTTCTCTACGTCTGGGTGCGGGGAACGCTGCCCCGCTTCCGTTATGACCAGCTCATGAGCTACGGTTGGAAATACCTCATGCCGCTGGCCATGCTCAACATTATGGCCACAAGCCTTTGGTACGCGTACCACTGATTTACAATCGGGAGAGATTCCGGGAGCCGGAGCTGTTTGCTCCACAACCCTTCTCGCTAACCAGCCGGGTTTTATTTTCCGGCTTTGGCCCAAACGCTAGGGAACGATGCACCTTATCCTGTTTATCGTTTTTGCCGCACTCTGCCTCGCCGGAGCCATCAACCTCCTGCTCCAGAGCCATCCTATCAACGGCGCCCTCTCGCTGATTGTGGTGATGACCTCGCTGGCCGTGCTTTATCTCCTCCTCGGCGCGGAGTTTCTGGCTGCCGCGCAGATCATCGTCTATGCCGGCGCAATCATGGTGCTGTTCACCTTCGTAGTCATGCTGCTCAACGCCGGACGCGAAGAGCGCACAATGGGTAGCCGCACCTGGCGTGCCGTTGGCTTTCCCGCGACGGCCGCGGTCCTGGCGGTCATAGCCACTGTAATCCTTAAGGCACAGGGCCTCGGCGTAGCCAAGTTATCCGACGGCATCACCTCCACCGCCGACCTGAGCGAGGTGCTCTTTACCGAATTGCTTTTACCCTTCGAAGTGACATCGGTTCTCATTCTCATCGCCATCCTCGGCGCTGTGGCACTGGCCCGTCACGGCCACGGAGACAGCGACGGAAAGATAGAAAGGACGGCTGCCAAGTGAGCTCCTTTCTCTCGCAGCAAGTCCCGCTGTCGTGGTATCTGCTCCTAAGCGCAGTTCTGTTTTCGCTGGGCATCGTTGGTTTTCTCATCAAGCGCAATCTCATCACCGTCTTCATGTCCATAGAGCTCATGCTCAACGCCGTCAATCTTTCGTTTGTAACCTTCGCCCGCCAGTGGCAGTTTTGCGACGCAGCAGTGCAGGGATGCCTGCTTGCCCAGGCCCACGCGGTAAAGGGTCAGATCTTTGTCTTCTTTGTGATGATGGTGGCCGCAGCGGAAGCAGCGGTGGGCCTGGCCATTATCATAGCCGTTTTCCGTGCCCGTGCAACCCTGGCCGTCGACCGTATCGACCTGATGAAACTATGAACGGATACCTACATCTCTGGTTGATTCCGCTGCTGCCGTTCGCAGGGTTCCTCTTCAATGGAATCCTCGGCAAGCGGCTGCCGAAGTGGATTGTAACGACGGTTGCGCTGCTTGCGCCGCTGACGGCATTTGCGTTGGTGCTCATCGCCGTATCAAGCCTTCTCGGCCCCCAAGACGGGCCCAGCCCGTTCCCTTTCATCGAGACCTGTCCACTTGGCTGGCTCAACATCGGTACACTCCACATAGATTTCAGCTTCGTCCTCGACCAGCTCTCTTTAGTCATGCTGCTGGTCGTAACCGGCGTAGGCTTCCTTATCCACATCTACTCCGTCGGCTACATGAAAGAAGACAAGGGCTACGCGCGCTACTTCTCCTATCTCAACCTCTTTCTCTTTTTCATGACGGTGCTGGTCCTTGCCGGCAATGCCCTGCTCATGTTTGTTGGATGGGAAGGCGTTGGTCTCGCATCCTATCTGCTCATCGGCTTCTGGTTCCAGAAAACCACAGCCGCCGACGCGGGAAAAAAAGCCTTCATCGTCAACCGCATCGGCGACTTTGGCTTCCTCATCGGTATGTTCCTGCTGCTGGCCAACTTCGGCACGCTCACCTTCACCGAGATCGCCACCAAGCTGGGGCAGGACCCCGGCTGGACCGGCGGAGCGGTCACGGTCATCGCACTCTGCCTGCTGCTCGGCGCAACCGGCAAATCTGCCCAGCTTCCGCTCTACATCTGGCTGCCGGACGCGATGGAGGGCCCCACTCCGGTCTCCGCGCTCATCCATGCCGCCACAATGGTCACCGCCGGCGTCTACATGATCGCCCGCAATCATGTTTTGTTCGACCACTCGCCATTTGCTCTTGGCGTTGTAGCCGTCGTCGGCGCCGCCACGGCACTGTTTGCAGCCACCATCGCCCTGGTCCAAACCGATATCAAGCGCGTGCTGGCCTACTCCACCATCTCTCAGCTCGGATACATGTTCCTGGGTTGCGGTGTCGCCGCCTACTCGGCCGCGATCTTCCACCTGGTTACGCATGCGTTTTTCAAGGCCCTGCTCTTCCTCGCAGCCGGCTCGGTCATCCACGCCATCGGCGGCGAGCAGGACCTGCGAAAAATGGGTGGCCTGCGCAAGAAACTCCCTGTCACCTTTGCAGTCACAACGGTTGGAGTTCTGGCCATTTCCGGCTTCCCATTTTTCTCCGGATCGTATTCCAAAGACGCAATCCTGTCCGCGGCATTTGCGCAGGGCGATATCGGGAAGGCTCTCTGTTTTGTGGGCCTTTTCACGGCCTTGCTCACCTCTTTCTACATGTTTCGCCTCTGGTATCTTGCCTTTTTCGGCAAACCGCGCGGCGAGGCGGAAAGCAACCATCACCCCACTCCCTGGTCCATGCTCGTGCCGCTGCTCATTCTTGCGCTACTCTCCATCGGCGGCGGATGGCTAAGCGGCGCGTGGACAGGTGTGGGACGCTTTGGTTCTTTCCTCGCGCCAGTGCTGGGACTGAGCGCGACGGACTCAGAAAGCGCTTCTCTCGAAGTGACCATAAGCGTCATCGCCTTCGTCGTTTTTGTTCTTGGATGGTTTGTGGCCGAGATGTTCTACGGCCAGAAGTCAGAACGGCCCGCCAGGCTTGCCGCGGCTCTTCCCGGAGCATACAAGCTTCTGGCCGGCAAGTATTACGTCGACGAAATCTACGGCGCATTCGTCGTCAAGCCTCTGCTGCTGTTCTCCAAATACTTTCTAAGCCCGGTTGTTGACAAAGCGCTGCTCGGCGGGACCGCGTGGTTATTGGGAGGCGTCCCAACTTTCGCCGGCGCGCTGCTGCAGCGCTGGCAGTCGGGAAATCTGCGTTCCTATGCGGCATGGCTAACAGCGGGCGCGGCGGCGGTGCTGCTTTTTGTTGTGGTTCCGTGGTACCTGGTTTGGCCAGAATCGTTGGATTTCGTGTGGAAAGTGGCGAGGCATTAAGAGAATGAACGCGATAAACGAATCGATTCTCACCTTGATCCTCCTTGCCCCGCTGGCCGGAGCGGCGCTTATCGTGCTCGTCCCGGATCGCGCCAAACTGCCCAATTGGATCGCCCTTCTTACCTCGCTCGTGACCTTCGGCCTTACGCTGCATCTGCCCGCGCACTATGACCTGAAGCCCGGCGGGTTCCAATTCGTCATCGACATTTCATGGATCGACAGCCCCGCCATTCACTACCACGTCGGTATAGACGGCCTGAGTCTCTGGCTTGTTGTCCTCACCGGCCTGCTGGCTCCGGTCGGAGTACTCGCCAGTTGGAACGCAATCAAGGAACGCCGCAAAATCTTCTTTGCGCTTTTCATGGTTCAGCAGACAGCCATGTTCGGCGTCTTCCTCTCGCTTGACCTGATGCTCTACTACGGATTCTGGGAACTGTCGCTGGTGCCCATGGTCATCCTCATCGCCATGTACGGCCGCAAGGATGGACCCAAAGCGGCAATGAAGTTTTTCCTCTTCACGTTCATTCCATCGGCCCCGCTTCTGGTTGCGATTTTGTGGCTCTACGCCCGAACCGGCAGCTTCGACTTCGTCACACTGCAAATCCTCATTGCTCACGGCGCGTTTCCCGCCGCGGCGCTCTGCTGGGTAGCCTTCGCATTTTTGTTCGCTTTCGCGGTTAAAGTGCCGGTCTTCCCCCTTCACGGCTGGCTGGCGGATACATACAGCGAAGCTCCAGTAGCTCTCGCAATGGTTGTAGCCGGCAAACTGGGCCTCTATTCCATGCTCCGCTTCCACATCGGTCTCTTCCCTGAGCAAGCGCGGGCGCTGGCGCCGCATCTCATCGCACTGGCGGTCATCGGCATTCTCTACGGCGCATGCCTGGCCCTGGTGCAGAAGGACTTCTGGCGGCTCATCGCCTTTGCCGCACTCAGCCACCTGAGCCTGATCGTTCTCGGAATCTACGGCTTCACGGCAATCGGTTCGGCGGGAGCTGTTTATCAGATACTCAACCACGGCGTCGTCGACGGTGCGTTGTTCCTACTCCTGGGCGTCCTCTACGATCGCTACTCGACCAGCCAGATCACTGCTTACGGAGGCCTCGCAAGCAAGCTCCCTCGCACCGCGACGATATTCGTCGTCACTTCCCTGGCGATGATCGGCTTGCCAATGCTGAACAACTTTGTAGGGGAGTTCCTTATCCTCTCCAGCACCTTCTCCGGCGTGAGCCGAGGCTGGGCCATTGCGGCCTCGCTCGGCGTAATTCTCGGAGCAGCCTACATGCTCATGCTCGTTCAGCACCTCTTTTATGGACCTGAAAGCGAACTGGCCAGATCAAGGCCCGCCGACGATCTTCAATTCCGCGAGTTGGCGGCGCTTTTGCCTCTGGCCGTGCTCATGCTGGTAATGGGGCTTGCCCCCTCAATCTGGCTCCAATCAATGGAGAAGATCGGACACATTCCGCAATTGAATTCGTTGGCCGCTTCGCCTGGACCCGTCCTGCCAACGTCTGCTTCTTTAACCTCGTTTCCAGGGGAGGCCCAGCGGTGAATCCAGCTCCCGATATCCTCCGCATCCTTCCCGAGGTCGTCCTCACCTTGACCGGCGTCGCCGTCATGCTCATCGACGCTTCGCTCCCGCCGGGATTCCCGCGCCGTCCCCTGGGCTGGGTCGCCGCCATCGGGACCACGCTCGCTCTGTGGGCCAGTGTCGCGCAATTCTCCCTCGCACAGGGCACCGGCTTCTACGGCACAGTCGAGACCAGCGCCTTTACCATCTTCTTCCACATCCTCATCTGCGGCATCGTGCTGGTGGCGCTCCTGCTTTCGCTCGACACGCTTCCGGAAGACAGCCATCATCAGGGGGAGTATTACGCGCTCGTCGTCTTTGGCGCTGTGGGAATGTGCCTGCTTACCGGTGCGGTCGAGCTGCTCGTAGTCTTCATCGCTCTCGAAATCTCCTCCATTTCCACATACGTTCTGGCTGGCTACCGCAAGCAGACGGCCCGCGGCCCCGAAGCCGCCATCAAGTATTTTCTGCTTGGCTCCTTTGCCACCGCGTTCCTACTTTACGGAGTTGCGTTGATCTTTGGCGCTACCGGCACAACGCAGATCTACGAAATTGCCCATCTTGCTTCGACCGCCCAGAATCACTTGTTCATCTTGGCCGGAATGGCGCTGATGCTGGTCGGCATTCTGTTCAAGGTCTCCGCCGCGCCATTTCACCTGTGGACGCCGGACGTGTACGAAGGCGCGCCTTCTCCGGTGGTGGCATTGCTTTCAACGGCGCCCAAAGCCGCGGCCTTCGCGCTGCTTCTGCGCGTCGTATATGAGGTCTTTCCCAGCCTTCACTCCACCTGGGCGCCGCTGTTGTGGATCGTAGCCGTACTATCCATGACCGTGGGCAACCTGGCCGCGCTGCGCCAGCAGAACATCAAGCGCATGTTGGCTTACTCATCCATCGCTCATGCCGGCTACCTGCTGGCCGCCTTTGCCGGAGCTACCAACGCGAGCGGATTTGGAGAAAGCGGCATTGCCGCCGCCAGCTTCTACATTGCAGCCTATGCTGCAATGAACGTAGGCATCTTCGCCGTGATTACCCTGGTAAGCGGATACGACGAGGAACTGCCATTCATTCAGGATTTTCGCGGCCTTATCTACAGGTCACCGCTGCTTGGCAGCCTGCTGATATTCTTCCTTGTCTCCCTGGTTGGAATTCCCTTCACCGGCGGGTTCTTCGGCAAATTCTACTCCTTCTCCGCCGCAGTGGGAGGTGGGGCTATCTGGCTGGCAATCATCGGCCTGCTGAACTCGGGATTAGCGGCGGCCTATTATCTCCGGCTCGCCTTGGCGGCAGCCCAGCGCCCCGTCAGCATTCAGGGTGAAGATGCGGCTCCCACCCCCAGGGTGGGCCCAGCGGTCGGCGCGGCCTTGCTGCTTGCGGTTGCGGCAACTCTGGTTCTAGGCATTGCACCCGGCGAAGTGCTGCGTGCAGCCGCCGCAGGAGCTCACACGCTGGAAGCGCCCGTATCGCAAACTGGGGCGCCAGCCACCGCGTCTCCAGCCGACAGCACTGACGCCAGACCGGCCCCTTGAAGCGCCTGGGAGGTTCGTCCCGCCATCTCCTTCATCACCAGGCTGGTGTAGAACGTCGTGGCAAGTTGAAGCACCCGCCCGTCAACGTAGTGTTCCTTCACCCAGATTCGTGCCGCCTTGCCCATCCGTTGCCGCCTTGCAGGATTCCGCAGCAAGCTGAGCACTGCCTCGGATATGGCTCCAGGATTACCAGTTGGAATCAGCAGCCCCGTAACTTCGGGATCGACGGAATCCCGGGAGCCCGTGGCCACCGTGGTTATGACGGGTACGCCTGACGCGGCAGCTTCCAGCGCCACATTGGGAAAGCCCTCGCGCCAGGTAGGTAGAACCAAAATATCCATAACGCGGTAGTAGGGCGCTGTGTCATCCACAAAGCCTGTGCAATGAACGTTCTTGTGCCGTTCAATGTGATCCCGGAGACTGGCTGGCAGCGCATCTTCCGACCCATCGAACCAGCCCACCAGCAAGAGGTGCGCCTGGGGGTCCGCATTCGAGATGGCGTCGAATGCCTCCATCAGCTCGGGAACACCCTTGTCGCGTGTCAATCGCCCCACAAATCCAACTACACGGCATGCGGCGGGGATACCTAGCTGATCTCGCACATCGCTCGGCCCAGGCGAGAATCGTTCCATGTCGACCCCATTACTGCTGCCCTCCCCGAGCAAGCTCAACTTCGTCCGCGGCGCGACTCCCAGCCCCTGCGCCCTGGCTCGCAGGCTCTCGCTGTTGCACAACACGACCTGTGCGCTGGATGATGCTATTCGCTCCGCAGCCAGCAATACCCTGCGTTTCAGTCCGGTACAGGTTTCCAGCTTCAACCCGCGAAGCATGTAAATGCGAATGGGCACACCGGCGAGCCGGGCCGCCACGGTTCCCAGCAGGCCGGCTTTGGGAGTGCTGAACTCGGTCAGATCCGGCTTGAGCCGGCGCAACAACCACCATAGGCGCACCAGGGACCATATATCCGCAAACGGCGCAATGGCGCGCTGCATGGGAAGGGCTACCCGACTAACTCCATCGCGCGCGGCTGTCCGCTCCAGCAGCTCACCCGGACTTGAGACCAGCGTCACGCGGAATCCTGCTTCGCGCAGTGCTCCCAATCGTCCGCCGAGATTCAGGCAGGTTTGAGGATGCGTAATTCCGACCACGATGTGGGGCGCTAGCCGCGTTGAATAGCCCGCGACCTCACCATTGGACTGATGCGATTTGGAAACCAGCATGGATTGGGTTGCGCTCCAAGCATCTTCCCGGCATCTACTTGTGTCGGGGAATCTGCTTCAACGCTCGAGGGAAAAGTCGCTGCTGGTGCATGGATTTGACGCGAAATCCAATCGTATCTGCGGGTTTTCAGCCCTTAGGAAAGAATAGTGCATGTAATCGGCCGGTGTCCGTTTCCGGGACAGGCCGGTGAGCAAATCTGAACATAACGTATCATCGCTGTTCACTCGATGTGTGTGAGGCGGAACACAGCATATTGCAGCATCCTTACCTGAACCTCTAAGGTTGCCAACATACATGAATCCGCGTTCCAAAGTCCTTTTGCTCATTCCACACCTCGGCGGCGGCGGCGCGGAGCAGGTCACCGCTCTCGTGGCGCGGAATCTCTCATCCACCAAGTACGAGGTGCACCTGGGCTTGATCACCCAGGCTGATGTGGACAGCGATCTAATGCCGCCGTCAGTAAGGCTTCACCCGCTGGGCGCAGCCAGGGTTCGCTGGGGAATATGGCCTTTGCTTCGCCTGGTTTGGCGGCTCAAGCCCCACGTGATTCTCTCCAGCATGGCGCATCTGAATCTCCAGGTGCTGCTGTTGCGCCCTCTCTTCCCGCGCAGGACACGTGTAGTGGTTCGCCAGAATGGCGCTCTTTTCCCTGCGCAGGCGCGTGGAGATACTTCCGGCTACATGCGTCTGCTCTACAAGTTGGTTTATCGCCGTGCGGACTGTGTCGTCTGCCAGACCCGGGCAATGGCCGAGGAGATCGCCCGTGAGCTGCGAATCCCGGAAACCCGGCTGGCGGTGCTGCCAAATCCTGTGGATGTGGAAACAATACGGGCGCAGGCGGAAGCCGCTCCAGGCGATGGGGCTCACTGGCCGGGCCCAGGCCCTCATCTTCTGACGGTGGGCAGACTTTCTCTCGAAAAGGGTTTCGATCTGCTGCTTTCGGCGCTGACCACTGTCCGGGAACGTCTCCCAACCGCCGATCTGACGATTCTGGGAACCGGAGCGGAGGAAGCGCGTTTGAAGGCACAGTGCCGCCAGCTGGGACTTGAGGAGGCCGTGACATTTGCGGGCCACGTTTATCGCCCAGCGGAATACTTTCGCGCAGCCTCAGTGTTTGTGGTCTCGTCGCGGCACGAGGGGCTGCCCAACGCAATGCTTGAGGCTGCCGCCGCGGGACTTCCCATTGTGGCTGTGCCGTCGTCGCAGGGGGTGGCAGATCTGCTCGGCCACGAGCCCGGTGCGTGGTTGGCGGACGAAATATCTTCCCCGGCGCTTGCAAGTACCCTGCTCGCAGCGCTAACGAGCCTGCATCCGGGTGAGCGTTTTCCGCATGCATTTATCAGGGAATTCGCACTTGACCGCGCCATCCCGGCCTATGAGAACATGCTCGACGTTGTCCTTGCTGGATGCAGATTCAACCAATCGGCTCGTGCAGCTTGAGCGATCGAAAGCACCTAATCGTCCTTCGAGTCTTTTCTCGAATTGACCATTCGCTTTCGTTTTTGCGACCTACGCGCAAGCCAGATCGCGATAGCTCCGTATACTTTCTCGTTGAATCCAAGCTCTGTCGGCTTGTACTCCGCGAGGATGCGGTCCACCGATGTAAACTGCTCGCCATTCCTGTGCAGGAATGCGCCGAGTTGATTCACCATTGAGCTTCGCGCGTTGTTGCTATGCACGCAAATGGTCCATAGCCCGCGCCGCTTTTCTTCCGGCCCCCAAAGCTGCTGCGGAATCCACGTTACTCCTCCGCGTTTGAATGGAACGTGAGCGAACCCATCGGAGATCAGCTTTATACCTTCCTTGCGAAGTACACGAATCGTGGTGCGGTCAAAGCCGTGGCGAGGCGCTACAAAGATTCTTGGGTTGAGCCCGTGCCCCCTCAGAATCGTAAGTCCGGTGTTAATCCAATGGCGCTGAATATCCTCCGCCAGGCCGGCGAATTCCGTTTTGTGGTGCAACGGCACCAGGCTCTTGCCCATGCTTTGGCAAAGATGGCGGTAACCGTGCAGCGCAATTGTGGCTCCTGCCGCCTCCATCGCGCGCATCTCCTCCCAGAACTCCGGGTAGGGACGGGAACGAACCAGCTTGCGGTCCATGTTGTCGGGGATCACCGCCAGAATCGGCTTGATGTCGTACTTCTCAATCAAGGGCAAAAAACGCTGCCAGCGAGTGCGCGAGATTGTAGGACAGAGATCATCGAAGCGAAGCAGATATTGGGCAGGCTTGGGAATCATGATCCTGCTTTCATTATATCGCCGGATTCCTTCAAGCATCGTTCAGTGTGCGATTTACCCTCATCTTTCGGTTCTCAATTCCGTTAAATTCTCATCGGGCAACAGCCTCCGCGTCCAATACCAAAGAAACAAGAATGTGCTCACGATCCAAAGAGAGGTGGCCAGCGCGATGCCGGCCACGCCGAACCAATGCATCAGGATCAGGTTGAGAACAACGTCGAGCACCAGATTAAGAATGCCGCAATAGAGAATCAGGTCGGTTCGGCGCAGGGCAACCAGGAATCGGTAATATACCCGGCTGCACGCAAAAAATGGAATCTGAATGGCGTACATGGCCAGCACCGGCATAACTACAGCCGTGTCCTTTGGGCCAAATGCGCCGTGCTCCAGAGTTATGCGGATCAGCAGGTGCGCCCCACTCATCAGTGCTATTGTTATCGGCACAGTGATCAATCCGGTCGCCAGCACCCACGTGCGCAGGGTACTCCGGCAACCCCTCCAATCTCCAAGCGCCACCATCCGGGAGAAGTATGGCGCCAGCGCCGTTGAAACAGCCCCAGCCAGCAAGGTCAGCACCACGCCCACAAACCTGCTTGCATATACAAGTGCCGATACGCTCCCCGCAGGCTGGGTTGCGGCCATCCCCTGGTCCACCAGCAAACCGCCGGAAGCTACCACGCTGCTCAACAGCACCGGCCCATATTGGTGAATCACCTCCCAACTGGCCTCCGTCATCCCATGCCATCGCAAACGGAACCGGTAGCCATGGGACTCCATCATTCCCGCCACCAGGGCCGCATGAACCAAAGAGCCGGCCAGAGTGGCATAAACCATGACCCAGATGCCCATCCGGCCACCAAATAGCAGCGCGCCGGCAACGATGGTAACCGGAATGACAAGAGGAGCAAGCGCCGGGGTGGCGAACCGGTTAAACGTATTCAACACGGCAGTGCAATTGGTGGCGATTCCTGTAAGCAGAACAACAGGAAGGAGCGCGTAGAAAAGCCGAATGGAGAGATCCAGTTTAGCTGCCGGGTAATGCCAGGCAATCAGCGGAAAGAAACCGCGCGCCGTCAAAGCCATTGCTCCCGACACCGCCGCAAGCAACAGGCACATGCAAAGCATCGAACTGGAAAGCAGTTCCTGCGCGCGGTCGTGGCCCTCGGTTTCCCTCACCCGGACCAGCGTGGGTACAAGCGCTTGATTCATCGACTCGGAGATCAGGTTGATCAGCAAGCCGGGAATCAGAGCGGCAGTCAGGAAGGCATCCATCGCGTCCGACCGCCCATAGACACCGGCAACCGCAATTTCCTTCACCGTTGCCGCGGCTTTCACCAGTAACCCGGCTGCGGTAACCGCCGCCATTGCGCGAAAAATGCGGCGATTGACGCTGCCGCCTTCGAATGTCCTCACGACTTGGGCGATTGTGCACATGGTTTCGGAGGGTTCCGTCACTCTAATGAACTAGAATCCCCTCCATTCCATCGGCCAGTTCCAAATCGCCATGCGAAGCACCGGCCGGGAAGCAGGCGGCAAGCAGCATCGGATCCTCCATCGCAAGCCGTCCTGCCAACGCAACCAGCCCCAGCAGAAGCCAGGTGGTGCGGCTCTCCTCAACCGTCGCGACGAGGGAAGTGACTAGCCAAACCGCCAGCGTCGTCCCCAGCGCCAGTTGCAGCGGACCTCGAGTCCGCGCCACCGCCCACACGGCCGCCGCCACAATTCCCGCCGCCAGAAAGAAGGCGCACATTCCCCCCGTCACCAGGATCGACAATGCAGTGTTATGGGCAGTATCCATCGGGTCAAGCCCTGCCGCGGTTACAAAACAGCCTGCGCCGGCACCGAAGAAGGGCGCCTCCAGCAAGGCGTGCCAGCCAGCGCTCCAGATGTTCAGCCGCTGGTTCAGATCACCTGCTGTGAGTTGTTCGGGAATGGTCGCCAGTCGTTCGAAAATCTCATGCGGCAACACGAACCAAAGAGCGGCGGCTGCCGCCGGCAAAGCGAATGCGCCGACAATCGCTCTTCTGGGATGGCGCCGGATCAACAGAACCTCGCTGCCTGCCAATGCTACGAGCGCCGCCAAAAATCCCCCGCGAGAGGCCGTCAACAACACAGCAACCAGTCCTAGCGGCAAATAGCCCAGTGCCAGCAATCGCCAACGCCGGCGTGACTCGCAGCTTAACAACAAGGCAGCCAGAGGCAAGCCCAGATCCAAAAACCGGGCTACGTCATTCGGGTCCTGGCCAGCAGCCGCAAACCGTACCTGGCCCGCCGCAATTGTCTCAGGCGAGGCGAAGTTCGCCACTGTCAGCAAGGCCAGCACCCATGAGCCGGCAACAAACGCCCGCAGAAGCGCAAGAAGATCGTAAGGGCTCTCGGCAAGCTCCCACACCAGCCAAACGATCACCATCTCCTGGAAATAGGCTCGGATCATTGTCTGGGTTGTCGATGGATCGATGGTCCAGAAATAGGTGCAGCAAAACCAGAGGAAAAGAGCCAGCACCAGCCATTGCAGCGACCCCGGCGTGCGCAACCGCCCAGCCTGCAAAACTGCCGGAACTGCTACCAGAAGCAGCACCAATCCGGCGATGCGGGCAACATTGCCCAGCGGCTCGCCGAGATCCAGGGAGTACTCCCAGGGAATCGCGAACGCGAACAGCAGCAACAGCCACCAGGCTATGCGTCTCATTGGCTAAAACCGATCCGAATAAACCAGCCCCGCATAAATCGTCACCCCAACCGCGGACTGTATTGCAGATTCGATGGTCCTGTTCATCAAGTTCCTAGCCATCGAATCCGGAACGAACAATATGTCTCGGTCGTGAATAGGCTGGTCAGGATCTTGTCCGTGCAGCATGCGCTTGAGGTTTAGCGTGATCAGCGTGCGGCCACTTTTTTGTTCGCGAATCAGCAACGCTCTGCTGGTTGTTGCGTTCTGTGTTGGCCCCCACGCCAGCGTCAGCGCCTGAACTACCGTCAGCCCCTGTGCCGGATCGACTGCAAACCCGCCAGGGCGCATCACATCGCCAATGACGTAAACCAGCCCTGCGCGGCTAACCTGCACCGTATCCCCGGCGAGAAGCTCCGGATTATGATCCGTGCCGATATCCGTTCCGCCTGGGTCCAGTACCACCGCATGAGGCACATTCGGCTCGCTGCGATGAAAGATGCTCACCAGGCCGCCGGCATTCGGCGTCAACCCGGATGCGGAGGAGATCAGGTCCAGCAATCGATGGTGAACAGTGTAGGAATACACGCCCGGACGCGCCACTTCGCCGAGCACGCTAACGTCCTCGCCGACATAAGCCGTCACCAGCACAGACACCTGCGGGTGCAGCAGCATGCCTTTGGCCACCAGCGCAGCCTCAATTTCGTGTTCGGCCCCACGCTCGTCCATCCCACCGACCTGCACATCGCCAATCAGAGGCAGAGTCACGGTTCCCGCCGCCGACACGCGAACTGCGGAATGAAACTCCGGCGTGCGGAACTCCACCACGTCAAGCATGTCCCCAGGGCCGATTGGCGCCGCCATCACCGATGCGGCAAGCCCGGTTCCCTGCCCCGGCAAACCTGCTTGATTCGTGCCCGCCGCGCCATTCCACACCGCGGGCGCATCCCTGGCACTGGGAACGCTTTTGTTCTCCACAGACAGCGGAATTCGCGCGACGCCGGTGGGCAATCCATCCAGGTTCGGAGTGGGCGCCTGGCCCCTTGCCAGCCCGCCCGCCACCACCGCAATGATCAGCATTACGACTGTACGTTTCACGGGGGTACCCATCGACTCAAGCAAGAACGCGCCTCCCAATGCCAGCCACAGACTGACGAATAGCGTGATGGCCATATAAAGCGGTAAATCGGGTGCAACCGGCTTCACCTGCTGCCGCGCGGGGTCTACAACCGATATGTTGGAGCCGCGGATGCCAGCCTCCAGTCCCGCTTCCTCAACCTTCTGCTGTAACTGCATATAAAGCTCGTGGCTTCGGTTGGCCTCCTGCCGCATTGCCTCGTACTCGGTGGCGGCCTGGTTCAGCTTCATCCCCTCCGCTGTGTGCTCGTCAAGGCTTTTGCGAACCAACTGCTCGCGATCGGCGGAGGTCTGCCACGCGCTTTGGAATCGCGCCACAAGCTTGGCGTCCTCGGCCTGTTTCTGCCGGTCAAGGTCCACGAGTTCCCCACGTATCTCCACCACTCTGGGGAAATTCTGCCCATGTTCCAGGCTCAACTGCGAAAGTTCCACTTCCAGTCCGCTTCGTTGCGCGTGAATCTGCTGCAGCAGCGCCGTGGCAAAGCTCCCGTACTCGGCCTCGCGACGCGGATCTGCCGCAATCGCCAGTTCCGGATCCCCGTTCGAAGCTGCCCTGTACTCGGCCTCGCGAAGAATGCGATCAGTGGTGGCTGTGACCAGTTCGCGGCTCAACTGGTCAATCTCCAGCAACCCCGGCGTATGTTGAGTGTCTCCAGCCTGCCCATTGGCCAGCGTCTCGGGTGTGCTCAGGATTCCGTGCGCGTTCTGGAAAGCCGTTAAAGCCTGCTCATCGCGGTCCACGCGACCCTTCAGATCCTTCAACTGGCCACCCAGCCAGTCTGAAGCCTGAAGTGTTGCCTGTACCCGCAGTTCCGTTTCCTGCTCGCCATAAGCCCGGATCAAAGCGTTCACCACAGCCGCCGAGAGCGCTGCATCCTTGGAACGGAACCGTATTTGAATCAGCAATGTGCGCGGTAGGCTTTCGACGTGCAGCCGCCGGTGGAATCTTTCCAGAAGATAGTCCCGGGCGCCGGCATAGGCCTGCGCGCCAACGTATGCGGGTGCGTCGGGGGCGGGCGTCTCGGGGTGAAAGCTCGGAAACCGATACGCAAAACTCCCCATGAACGCCGGCACCTGGTAGAGCTTCAGCTCCGTAATCACTCTCCACGCGAGTTCGTCGCTGCGAAAAACATCCGCCAGAGTCTCAAGTTGCACAGGAGCGGAGAGAACCGACGCCGAAACTTGCGGCTCCTGATCCTCCAGGCTCAGCGACGAAGTAGGCGATGTGCGCAGCGCAACCCTGGCGCTTGCCTCATATTGGTTGGGAGCAATCAGGCAATACAGAAGGCAGAGCAGCAGCAATCCACCCACCGTGCCGGCCACCAACCTCCGACGGCGCGCAACAACCGCCCAAACCTCCCGCAAAGAGGTCGAGGAACTATGCCGGCTCACGTGTCCCTGGAGCCCACGGTCAGCGTCGAGCGGCAAGTCGGGTTTTGCGGCAGGGATCTCCGGCAAGAGTTGGTTTCCTCGCTCCCAGGATCATGCCGCCAGCCTTCGTCAGGGGCAATCTTTGGGTTAGAAAATGGTTGAAATCAACTCGATCCGGAGAAAGACGGGGTTTCAACCCCGAACGATCAAAATCAGCAGCGCTGGTGGATTTCGGTTGAACCCACTCATCCATCCCAGAATGGAAGCTCTTCGCTTAGACTACTCGCATTCAAGAGTCTTTCCCCGGCCAATACAAGCCGAATGGCTGCGGAAAGAGAAATACTCAGGAGTGTGACCCATCTGGGACGAATTGAGCGTGAGGTGCGTCACACGTGAACTTCGTCAGCAGAATTGCGATAGTCTGGCTGCATCCGGTCAATGTCCAAACTGGTCCCCGGAGGACCCCATGGCGCTCGAACTGCACGGTCTTTGCCCACTGCTCGCGGTCTACGATATGCCCACATCGCTGCGCTTCTATCGCGATTTGCTCGGATTCGAGATTCACATGAGCTCCGATCCAGAGCTCGACGGGCACGTCGACTGGGTCTGGCTCCGCCGCAACGACGCCGACCTTATGCTCAACACCATGTTCGACCGCGACCGCCGCCCACCGCAGCTCGATCCTGTCCGCATCGCCGCCCACGGCGACACGCAGCTATACATCGGCTGCCATGACCTCGACGCCGCCGCACAATACCTCCAGGCCGCCGGCATAACAGTCAAAGGCCCTATCGTCCGGCCTTACGGCATGAGGCAACTCTTCTTCCGCGACCCGGACAACTACGAACTTTGCCTTCAATGGAGGGTCTGAGCCGGCATCCTCGCGCGACGTCCTTACCGTGCCTCCTGTATGTTGTATCTTTGTCTCGTCCGATTATGATCGTCTTTCTTCCAACCCTGGCCGAGCCTCAACACTTCTCGCTCCTTGAGAAGTTGCTCTTCGCCGCCCTGGCCATCGCATCTGCCTTCGGCTTCTGGCGTCGTTTTGGCCCCATCCTGAACAAAATCCTCCATTCAAAAAAGGATCCCGGCTTCCACCTGTCCCCAATCGGCCGCCGTATCTGGGATTTTGTATGGGAAGTGCTCTGTCAGGCCAAAGTCGTCCGCGAGCGCCCACTCCCCGGCCTGGCGCACGCGTTCGTCTTCTGGGCCTTTTTAGCCTTTGCGCTGGTCACACTCAACCACTGCGCCATCGTCTACGGCATCGGCTTTCTATCGCCCGGCGGAGTCATTGGCCGCTTCTACTTCTACGTCGCCGCAGCATTCGCACTGGCCTGCGCCGCCGGCATTCTAGGTCTCTTCGTCCGCCGCTTCCTGGTCCGGCCCAAATGGCTCGGCGAAAAACTCTCCTGGGAATCCGGCCTGATAGCCGGGCTGATCTTCGCTTTAATGGCCACCTACCTGGCCTCGTTCTCCGTTTCCGCCGCGAGCCCAGCCGCGCGCGCCCTGTGGTGGATTCACACACTGGCTCTACTCATTTTTCTGCCGCTTATTCCTCACACCAAGCACCTGCACCTGGTGCTCAGCCCGGCCACCATCTTTCTCTCTCGCGGCGGCTTCAGCCAAATTCCCCCGCTTGCCGGCGACGAAGACTTCGGCCTGGTCGCCGGAACGGATCTGACGCAACTGGTCAGCCTTCAGGCTTATTCTTGCGTGGAGTGCGGCCGCTGCACCGAGCACTGCCCCGCCGCCAATACCGGCAAGCTGCTCAACCCCAAAGAGATCATCCTCGGCGTCCGCGCTTATCTAAACGACCTGGGTCCCGCGTCCGATCA
>Ga0302140_10001123_pt1 | contig 35027 bp, 33 predicted proteins | sample I_Bog_E1_1_FD_202095 | JGI IMG/M metagenome (GOLD analysis project Ga0302140, IMG submission 202095) | Peat permafrost microbial communities from Stordalen Mire near Abisko, Sweden - I_Bog_E1_1 | ecosystem: Environmental > Terrestrial > Soil > Wetlands > Peat | place: Sweden: Abisko, Stordalen... | reverse complement strand
GTGTCTTGGCGGAGAGGGAGGGATTCGAACCCCCGATAGCCTTGCGACTATGTCTGATTTCGAGTCAGGTGCATTCAACCGGGCTCTGCCACCTCTCCGTAGCCACTATCAGTCTACTGGCGGTGGTATGCCGAAGGCAATACCGACCCCAAATGCTCACCCGTTGATGATCTGGTCTGAAATTGGGAAAGGTTTCAAGCGGCCGTCACGGCAGGGCAAAGAATTTCTTCAACGGCTCCCAGTAGTGGCTGTGCCAACCGGAGTCGAGGGAATCGTAGTCGCCTGCGGGGAAGCCAGTGTGGTCGAATATGAGGGTAGTTTCGGTGGCGCGGGCTGTGAACTCAAAGTGGACGATGGAGTAGACGCCTGGGGTCCAGTGGGTGGGGCGCCAAGCCTGGACAATGCGCGATCCGGAGACGAATTCGATGTTACGGCCGACGATCAGGCCGCCGAACATGGAAAAAGCCCCGCCCGGCGTGGGATCGATCATAGCGGGCAAGCCGGAAAAGGCGGCGAATTGCTTTGGGTCGAGAATGGCCTGGTAGAGGCGCTGGGGGCTTGGCTTGAAGTCGATTTCGTAGTGGATTGACGAGCGGGCCTGGTTGGCGGCCGTCGCGGGTTTCTCGTCCATAGCCGGCTGTTGGGCCTGTGCGCGGGTTTGGGTTGTGGCGGCGAGGGCTGCGGCCATTCCAACCAAGGCGTGGCGGCGGGTGAGACTGGGGTTCATGGGGACCTCCGGGACACTCGAAAGATCTGTAGATCAAAGTATCCCACCTTTTTCGGATCATAAGCTCGTTGAGCTGATCCGGTCACAGCCGGGACCGGTCTTCGTTATCCGGGCCGCCGCAAGATGGATCGCGGTCAGTTGACACCATGCTCGTTTAGCCACGGACCATACTCGCGGTCCAGACCTTCAATGTGTTCGGTAAACCACTCGCGCAGAAAGCGCAGCAGCGGGCGCATCTCCACGCCTTCGCCGTATTGGACGCGGTGCGCCGATTGCAGGATTTGCGCCAGCATAGTGTGATGCTCCGCGCGGTGCTCGGCGAGGCCGGGATATCCGGTCTGCTCCATCAGTTGCTCCTCGCTCCAGAAGTGCATGCGTGTGAACTCGATGAGCCGGTCGAGCAGTTCGCTTATCTGTTCGCGGCCACTGCCGCGCACCATAGCCAGGCGAAGTTCGTTCATCGTATCCATCAGGATGCCGTGCTGATCATCCATGGCTCTTACACCCACGGTGCAGCCGTGGTTCCAAGTTAGAAGGGACATGAGCCTCCGTACACTGCCAATAGAGGTATCGGTCAGGCTTGCCTGGAAGTGATGGATAAACGGACGACTCAGGTGACCAAGGTTTGGCGGGCGGGAGATCGTCGGCGCTATTCGAGGATGACGTCGGGGTCTGGATCATGTCCGCGGGTGGTGAGGGTGATGGCCGCGGCCAGAATCAGCGCGCCGCCCGCCCATGCGTAGGGGCCCAGGTGTTCGCCGAGCAACCGCACGCCCAGCAAGGAGCCGAGCGCTGGCTCGATATTCAAGAAGACGCCGGCACGCGACGCCGGCACGTGGTGGATGCCCCAGTTCCAGAGTAGCGTGGTAGTGGCCGTGCAAAGCAGGCCGCTGATAGCCAGCGCGGCCCAGGCGGTGGAGCTTACGCGGGCGAAGGGCAGCGGCTGGAATGCGGTGTGGGTCAGTGGGGTCAAGAGCCATGATCCGAGAACCACGACGGCCAGCATCGCCGTTCCAGAGAGGATAGTGTAGGCGGTCACCACCGGCGGGCTGTGGGTTTCCATCAGCTTTTTACTGAGCAGAATCCAGGCCAGAGCGACGATGAGCGAGGCCACCACCAGCAGATCGCCCACCAGCGAAGGCTCGCCGCGCGCGGCAGGTCCGCGGTGGCCGCCGAGCACAACCAGCGCCGCGCCCAACGTGGAGCCGCAAAGGGCGAGCCAGCCGATCCAGTCAAGCCGTTCCGCATGAGAACTTTTGGGCGCGAAAAACGCGGCGGCGGCAGCCAGCATTACCGGCATGGCGCCCACCATCAGCGAGGCGTGGCTCACGGTGGTGCGCGCCAGGCCGTGGAACTGGAGCAAGAACTGGATGGGAATGCCGAGTGCCGCGGAGATCAGCAGCAGGCGCAACTCGCCGCCGGTGAGGCGAAACCGCCTGCGATGGATGAACACGACAGGCGCCATGCCCAGCGATGCAAACAAAAAGCGGTAGAGCACCATGTGCTCCACGCTCATCTCGTTGAGCGCCAGCCTGCCAAAATAGAAGCCCGTACCCCATAAGCACCCGGCCAGCGCGCAAGCGCCGTAGCCCAGAAACCTCACGCGCGGACTCGTTGTCGCGTTTTGCTCCATCCCTCTTTTACTGTCGCACATGGGTGGGCTGCAAATGCAACGATCAGTCACGCGGCGGTGCTACTATTTTGAGATGCATGTCTGGAGCGAACAACAAATATTGGGCTTTGCACTCACGGATTGGCTGCTCAAGGCAGGGGCGAGCGCGGCGCGGAAGAGTATTGCTCTCGGCGGAGTTGAAGCGCTTACTCCTCAAGAGCGCTTGCTATATGAAGTGTGGATCTTCGACATGGAGCAACAAAACGGTCGGGTCTCACAGTATTTCTGCAATCACCCAATACAGCAATGGAGCACAATCTCTGGCTTGGCGCGACCAGCACTTCCATCTTTCAATGCTTTTGCATCCGCCGTCGATTCAGTTGTAGGACAGTCTGTCGATCCCTACGAATCTGTCATTGATTCCAGTGTCAACCTCGATGAACGTTACTATGAGATTCGTGTTCAATTGCTACTAGAGCTGCAGTCATTGGTCCAGCACCCGTTGTCGAGCAGTGAAAACTCTTCAGACGATGTCTAATCAGTAACCTCGGCTTCGATGGACCCCTAAGCCTCCCATCGCTTCGCGCCGAAGTTGAGTTGACGGCTCGAATGACGGACCTCCCGCAAATATAACTTTGCGCGCACGAATCCGAATGACCGCTCTCTCAGCTCCCGCGTCACTGCCCAAAGCCAGCCTCATCGGCGAAAACACTACTCGACGGTAGAGTGGTTCCTCGGCGGGTGTTGGGTTGTCGAGGAGTTCGTGACAGGCACGCAAGAGTAATGCCCGATGCAGCTGAGCAGGTCCGCTGGGTTGAAGGTTTAGCCCACTACTTGGAAACTAAATCCTGATCTCTTCCAGAAATCTCGCTTTCCGCCGCGGCCATTAGATAGCTGCGTGTTGGCTCGTCTGCGGGGAACGACATATCGATCCGTAGCTCTTGCAACGCGATGTCCTGCGATGTGCCGAATGTCGTGAACATCGTGAAGAGCCGCAAACGAGCGCCTCCAACGAGCAGTTCGAGCGGTAGAACAGGAGCAAGGTCTTCATCGGGCATGAAAGCTCCGTTACCTGGCGGTGTGCCAGCGCTGAACTCGCGAAATAACTCCGCCGAAGGGGATACTGGATTCAGTCTGGCTTCACGGCGCAACCGATTCATCAGCATGGGGCAAATTTGGTTCCAGTTGAGGATATTGCGCCGCAGAAGATTGGCGTCGAACATCAATCGCATGAAATTGATCGTGCCGCCCGGTTGAGTTTGAGGCGCGGAACCCGTCTTCAAACCAAGAGCGACGATCCGCGAGGCGGCTGCGTTTTGCATCACGATGTTCCACGCCGCATCGGTAACAAGAGCGGGATAAGGCTCATGATGACTGAGTATGCGATCCAGCGCGTCCTGCACGGGTTTCATCTCCGCCAGGCCAAGTGGTCTCTCCCGGTACACGGGTGCATAGCCGGCGGCCAGAAAAAGTTCATTGCGGGTCCGCAGCGACAGGTCGAGACCGGCCGCGAGCTTCATAATCAGTTCGCGGCTGGGTTGCGCTCGTCCGGACTCAACAAAGCTGATGTGCCTTTGTGAGACGCCGGTTGCGACAGCGAGATCGAGTTGACTCGCGTTCCGGACAGACCGCCATTCGCTCAAAATAGATCCGAATTTACTTTTCACTTTGGTCACTCTAGCCCTTCGGCGATGCCGGTCAATTATCTACAAGGTAATTGCAGCGATTCAAGCACCTCATTATAGTTGGCGAAGTTGCAGGCTCCCCAACCGCTTGGTTGGACAGTACTGCCATTTCAACAACGAAAACAACACGAGGATGACCCATGCTGAAACCTGCAATCCTGGTAACCGGAGCTACTGGTAAGACTGGCGCGGCCACCATCCAACAACTCCTGGCTCTGGGATATCCAGTTCGTGCATTGGCGCGCCGAGAGGATGAACGCAGCGAGCGGCTTCGACAATCCGGAGCTGAAGTAGTGATCGGATCGCTCGAGGATGCTACGGACCTACGCACTGCCATGGCCAACGTACAGCGCGCCTATTACTGCCCGCCACTTGAGCCGGGAACGCTCCGCCGCGCAACCTTGTTTGCGGCAGCGGCGCAGGAGAGCAGACTGGAAGCCGTTGTCGCAATGAGCCAGTGGCTCTCCGACGCCAGCCATCCTGCGATCCACTCCCGCGAGAAATGGCTGAGCGAACGAGTGTTTGAATGGGCGCCGGACCTCGATGTCGTCACTATCAACCCTGGCTTCTTTGCCGACAACTACATGTTGGCCCTCGAACCAATGGCTCATTTTGGGCTGATGGCGATGCCTTTGGGCGAGGGACTCAATGCGCCTCCCTCCAACGAGGATGTAGCCCGCGTGGTCGTCGGCGCTCTAATCGATCCGGCAACTCATATTGGCAAAACCTATCGCCCAACGGGGCCGAAACTGTTAGCGCCGGAAGAGATTGCTGCGATTTTCACTAAGGCGCTCGGGCGCAAGGTGAAATACCAGAATGCGCCGATCAAGCTCTTCATGAAAGCGGCTAAGTCGCTGGGGGTTGACGATTTTGTCATCGAAGAACTGTATTGGTTTTTGCGCGATTACCAACGGAATTCGTTTGGGATCGGAGCGCCTACCGATGCTGTATTGGAAGTCGGAGGTGTAAAGGCCGAGTCCTTTGAAGTGACGGTTCAACGGTACGTCGACGCCACCACCTTCCGCAACAGAACCATCGGTTCGACATTGACTGCGATTCATAACATGGTCGCTGGCCTACTGACTTCAGCACCTGACCCGAATTCGATCGCACGTCGGCTCAAATTGCCATCGCTTAACCATCCATCACTTGCCGCAGACAGCGCCTCCTGGCTTGCGCTACATGCGATGGATCGTCACATATCGTTGAACGAGAATCCCAGGATAGGATCAGAAGTGCGTTGAGATGGACCGGACTCTGTGCCGAATGAGGAGCGGTTGATCCGCTGCTGCGTAACCGCGAATGTGCTTGCTGGGCTTGACCTCGGGGGGCTCGTGAAAAGACATATACCGGCCGCTTTGACTGCGGCCCTCCGGCGGTGGGTGTAGATCACTGGCTCTTTCAGGCGTCCGGTCACTGCCCAAAGGCGGCCTCATCGGCGAAAATACTACTCGATGGTCAATCGGCTCCTTGGGATGAAAATCAGCTTGCGCGCGGGCCTATTGGTGGCGGTTGCCGTGCTGCCGCTATGCGTTTTCTCGGCCCAACAGGCGCAGGACAGTGTCCCGCTTGCGCCGGACCCATCTTTGGCTGCCCAGTCTCCCGAGCACCAGACTCGCAAAGCCAAAGAGCGCCCGCTTCCCGGCCGAATGCCCGACAAGCCTTCCCTGCCGCCCACGTACTCCATTCCCGTTGGCGCACTCGGGTTTTCCGCGCCTGGGCCACACTACCTGGGCGCGCGCAACAGCTTGGCTTCGCTTGATTTTCTTGACGAGAACCGGCTGCTCTTCACCTTTCGCGTACCGGGACTGATGCGCCGAGAGGCGGGGGACAGCGCAGGGAGCGACGAGCGGAAGATTCGGGCGGAGGTGCTGACGCTACCGTTGGGGACCGTAGAAGCCGAGGCTCTGTGGACCGTACACGACCGCGTGCGCTACCTGTGGATGCTCAAGGACGGCCACTTTCTGCTGCGCGACCGAGACGGCCTGGCACAGAGCGACGCCACGCTGGTACTGAAGCCCTTGCTACAGTTTCCAGGGCCGTTGCTTTGGCTTGAGCTTGACCCAACAGGGCAGTATTTGGTCACCAACTCCCGCGAGCCGGTGGCGGCGGTTTCAAAAGCTGGCGAGGCCGATAGCGCGTCAAATCACCCCAGCGACCAGGACCAGTCGCTGGGGACACCGTCAACCGCTTCGGCCAACCTGTTGGTCGATGGGCAGAAGCCGGATGGGGCAACCGACCTCGTAGTACGCATTCTGCGGCGGGAGTCAGGTAAAGTGATGCTGGTGAGCCGCACCCGCACCACAGTCCATCTGCCCATAAACGCCGACGGGTATCTCGAAGGCCTGCGCGGCAATGGCCAGTTATGGATGCTGAACCTGAACTATTTCAGCGGCGGAAGCAAGATATTAGGGCGCGTTGACTCGGCCTGCTCGCCGGCTTTCGACTTTGTCTCGCAACAGGAAGTGCTGGTGACCGCTTGCGCTGCCGGGGGCGGCCGCAAGCTGGTGGCGATGGCGACCGACGGCCGACGACTTTGGGAGGATTCCACTTCGCCGTTGGCGGTGTGGCCGCTACTGGTCCGGTCGCCGGATGGTTCGCGGCTTGCGCAGGAGACGCTGGCCGTGGACCACCCCGTCAACGCCTATTCGCCCATCGACTGGCAGGATGTCAAAGGCCAGTTGGTGAGGGTGTTCGATGCTGCCGACGGCAAAGTAGCGCTGGAGGCGCCGGCCAATCCCGCTCTCGATGCGGGAGGCAACGTGGCCATCTCGCCCTCCGGGCGGCGTGTGGCCGTGCTCAATGCCGGGGCCATTCAGATTTTCGATCTTCCCGCGCCGCCGGCGCTGGCGGGGGATCGCATAGAGACTCAAACCACGCACTGAAGTAGAACAATGCGATGAGCCCAATTGCTCGGCAGGAATCGCCGTGCCGTGTAAACTGGGCACCGGGAGAGTTTTCTTGGCTACGGCTCTGCTCCACTACACGGCTGCGGCGGTTTCCGATCAGGGCCGCAAACGCTCCTCGAATGAAGATGCATTCGGCTTCTCTGTCGAGCACGGAGTTTTTTTGGTTTGCGACGGCATGGGCGGCGCAGCGGCAGGCGAAATCGCCAGTGCGCTGGCAGTGGAGGAGATGCTGCGCTTGCTCACCAGCCGGACCGAGGCTGCGCCGATGGCGCAGGCGGTCCAGGAAGCTGTCCTCATCGCCAACGAGGCAATCTTTTCGCGGTCCCAGCGCAACCAGAAACTGCGCGGCATGGGTACCACGGCGGTAGGCCTGCTGACAGAGGGACGCAGCGTACTGGTCCTCAATATTGGCGACAGTCGCTGTTACAGGTTGCGCAATGGTCAACTGGAGCAAGTTACCGAAGACCACTCCTTTGTGGACGAGCAGGTGCGGTTGGGCTACATGACCCGCGAACAGGCTCTGCGCTCCGACTTCCGCAGCATGATCACCCGCGCTCTGGGTACGCAGAGCCAGGTGCTGCCAGATCTTTTTGATTTGGAAGCCGAGCTCGGCGATCTTTTTCTGCTCTGCTCCGATGGGCTGACCCGCGAGCTTTCCGACTCCGAGATTGAGTCCCTGCTGGCTGTCGATCTGCCGCTTGAAGACCTTTGCGCCAGTCTGGTGAGCGCCGCCAACAAAGCTGGCGGCCACGACAACATCACTTGCATCCTGGTGCGCGCCGGGGAGTAGTTGCCTACCGCGCTCTTGCGGAACCAAAGCCCGATAGGAACTATGCGCCGAGTACCGAATTGTTTGATCGGGGTTCGGGTATATTCTGGGGCTCTATCCAAGTCGCCAGGTCGCCCGCAAAGTTGACTCCGTAGCACGCCCATGCTCTTCCAAGGAGCCTCTGCGCAAGTCGATGATTTGAAGGGGCCGGCTTCAGGCGTGCCACATAAATATTTGACACAGTACAGGTAGATACGTATTCTTTGGTGGTCGAAGTTAGCGTTAACTCTTTATCACCGAGGAGCCCAATGGGTACAGTCAGCGAGAGAGCAGGAATCCCGGTCGATCCAGCTGCGATTCCGCTAAGAAGGTTGTACACCGGCGCCACAATGCCGGCGGTCGGCTTGGGCACTTTCGGGTCCGATCATGTGACTCCGAGCCAGGTTGCCGCGGCGGTAATTGGGGCAGCCGCGGCAGGCTACCGGCACTTCGATTGCGCCTCGGTCTATGGCAACGAAGGCGCCGTGGGCGCTTCGCTCGATGAGGTTCTTCGCGGAGGCATAAGGCGCGAGGAACTCTGGGTTACCTCAAAGCTTTGGAACGACAAGCACGGAGAGGACGATGTCATCGCCTCGTGCCGCAAGTCACTTGCAGACCTTCGCCTTGAGTACCTTGACCTCTATCTTGTGCATTGGCCTTTTCCTAACTTTCATCCGCCGGGTTGCGATGTAACCTCTCGCAGCAAGGACGCCAAGCCTTATATCCATGCGAGCTACATGAAGACATGGCGCAAGATGGAAGAGCTGGTTGACATGGGCCTTGTGCGCCATATCGGCACGTCCAACATGACCATCCCCAAGCTGAAACTTGTGCTGCGCGACGCACGCATCAAGCCCGCGGTGAACGAGATGGAGTTGCATCCGCATTTTCAGCAGCCCGAATTGTTCAAGTTTGTTGTGGAGAACGGCATCCATCCCATTGGTTACAGCCCTATCGGTTCGCCGGGCCGGCCGGAGCGCGATCGCACGCCCGAAGATACGGCGCCCACTGAAGATCCCGTCATTGTGAAGATTGCCCAACGGCACGGGATTCATCCAGCCGTGGTTTGCATCAAGTGGGCTGTGCAGCGCGGGCAGACGCCGATTCCATTTTCAATGAACAACTACCGTGCCAACCTCGCCGGTGTCACGCTTCCTCTTCTGACCGACGAAGAGATGCAACAGATTGCCGGGATCGACCGCAATTGCCGTTTAATCAAAGGGCAGGTCTTCCTGTGGAAAGATGGACAAAGCTGGGAAGATCTCTGGGATGTTAACGGAGAAATTACGCCGCCGTAGCGAAAGCGCGCGCTTGATTATTGAATACCAACGGCGCATGGAGACAAGTGAGATGAAAGAGACGATGACTGCGGCGTTCCTGCCCGGTGACTCGACCGTCGAGATCCGCACTGTGCCTGTGCCGGCTCCGGGGCATGGCGAAGTGCTGTTGCGCGTGAAGGCCTCCACAATCTGCGGCTCGGATATTCGCTGCATCTATCACGAGCATCTGGGAAAGGGCCCCGAAGGCTACCAGGGCGTGATAGCCGGCCATGAGCCGAGCGGGCAGATCGTAGCCGCGGGCGAGGGCTGCCGCCGCTTCAAGGTGGGCGATCGCGTGATTGTGTACCACATCTCCGGCTGCGGAGTTTGCAACGATTGCCGGCGCGGCTACATGATCTCCTGCACCAGCGCCCAGTATCGACGCGCCTACGGATGGCAGCGCGATGGCGGCATGGCCGAGTACATGATCGCGGAAGAGAAGGATCTGATTGCTCTCCCCGATGAGCTTTCTTACGCGGACGGCGCTCAGGTTGCCTGCGGATTTGGAACCGTCTACGAGGGTCTGGAAAAGATTGGAATCGACGGGAATCACGCGGTGCTGATCACCGGGCTGGGGCCGGTAGGCCTGGCCACCGGCGCGCTCTGCCGCAAGCTCGGTGCCAGCAAGATCATCGGCATTGACGTGGTTCCAGAGCGCTTGAAGCTCGCTCTCGACATGGGACTTTGCGATGTGGTTTTGGCCTCTGGGCCGGACAACGTTGCCGAGGTGAGGAAGTTGACCCGTGGCTTCGGCGTAGAGCGCGCCGTGGACTGCTCAGCCAACGCCGCGGCGCGGGCAACGGCAATACGCGCAACCCGCAAATGGGGGAAGATCGTTTTCCTCGGCGAGGGCGGCACAGTCGAGATTAATCCCTCACCCGATATGATTCACGATCAGAAGACCGTTTACGGATCGTGGGTGACTTCGACCTGGCTGATGGAGGAACTGGTGGAGCGGCTGGTCCGCTGGAATCTGCATCCGGCAGACATCATTACCCACAGGTTCCCGCTAGAGAGTGCCAGTGAAGCATACGCGCTGATGGCCTCAGGCAAATGCGGCAAGGTTGCCGTCTGTCAGGATGAAGAGTTAGCTTAAAAAGGCTACGAGGAAAGAGAGGATGACAGAATTGACATCTTCAACCGCGCCCCACTGGGAGCATGAACTTAGTTCCCTTCTGCCCCTGTTCGGGCATCGCAACTGGATCGTAGTTGCCGACTCTGCTTATCCAGCTCAATCGAAGCCTGGAATCGAAACAATCGTTGCAAGTGCAGATCAGGTTTATGTAGTTCAAAGAGTCATGGATGCAATCACCGCGTGCCGCCACATCCGGGCCAACGTCTATGCGGATAAGGAACTTGACTTTGTGGACGAAAGCGACGCGCCCGGGATTTCTGAATACCGAAAGCAACTCGATGGCGCGCTGCACGGCTCGAAGGTTAGTCACCTTCCGCACGACGAGATCATTCACAAACTCGACTTATCGGCCGAAGTTTTTAGTATTTTGATCATCAAGTCCGATATGACGATCCCCTATACCTCGGTTTTCTTCGAGCTTGACTGTGGCTACTGGAACTCCGCTGCGGAAGAGCGGATGCGCCAGGCGATGCTAGTTGCGGATTTGAGTTAGGCTGCGGGAAATTTTACTGAAACAGGACAATCGCACCATGCTGCCTTAAATGGCGACTCGAAAGGAATGGTAAAGCAATGGCTCTGAACAGGCGCGAGTTACTTCAATGGATGGGCGGCGCATGTTCCGCCCTGGCTCTCTCAAAGTTTGCAAGATCGCAGGCTGTGCCTGGCGGCAACTTCCTTGCCACCAGGCAGTCTCTTCAGGGTTATCAGATTCCCGATTGGTTCCGCGATGCCAAATTCGGGATATGGTCCCATTGGGGTCCGCAGTCGGCCATCGAATACGGAGATTGGTACGCGCGCAACATCTATATGCAGGGATCGAAGCAATATTTATACCATGTGGAAACATACGGCCATCCTTCCAAAGTTGGATACAAAGATCTCGTCGATAACTGGAAGGCCGCAAAGTGGGACCCCGATCATCTAATGGGGCTATACAAGAAAGCGGGCGCAAAATACTTCGTCAGCATGGGCGTACACCACGATAACTTCGACCTTTGGAATTCAAAATATACACGCTGGAATGCCGTTAACATGGGACCCAAGAAAGATATTGTCGGAACCTGGCAGAAAGCGGCGCAGAAGCAGGGATTGCGCTTCGGCGTCAGCGAGCATCTTTGGATCAGTTACAAGTGGTGGGCCGTAAGCCACGGCGCCGATAAAACAGGCCCGTTGGCCGGAGTTCCCTATGACGGTGCCGACTCTGAGTACGCCGATCTCTATCATGACGCGGACTCCGCCCGGCTCATGGACAAGCTCGACTGGAACGATAGCGACATTCCCGATTCGTGGAAGCTCCACTACCTCGACCGCATGACTGACTTGATCGACAAGTATCAGCCCGATTTTCTCTATACCGACGGGCATCTTCCTTTTGAAGATATCGGCCTTAAGATGGTTGCGCACCTCTACAATGTCAGTGCGCAGTTGCACGGCGGCGAAACCGAGGCGATCTACACGAGCAAGGAGACAAGTGACTGCGCCATCGGTACCTGCCTGCTGGACCACGAGCGCGGCGTATCCGATGGCATCGCGAAGAATCCCTGGCAAACCGACACGTGCATCGGCCAGTGGCATTACAACCGCGGCGAGAAATACAAGACGGCCAAAAAAGTGATCGATCTGCTCACCGATATCGTGAGCAAGAACGGCAATCTGCTGCTGAACTTCCCGTTGCCGAACTCCGGCGAACTGGACTTCGAGGAGCTGAACGTACTCGAAGGCATCACCGCATGGATGGCCGTGAACAGCGAAGGAATCTACAGTACGCGCCCGTGGAAGATCTATGGCGAGGGCCCATCAACCCAAGTCCTGATCGAGACCGGCAACTTCAACGAAGACAAAAAGAAAGACTTCACAGCAGAGGACGTCCGCTTCACCGCCAAGAACAGCACGCTCTATGCCTTTGTCATGGGATGGCCCGACAAGGCGGCCATTGTCAAAACACTTGGTCTTGCCAGCGATCAGGACCCGGGCAAGATTCTCAATGTGAAACTGCTTGGCTACAAAGGCGACCTCAAGTGGAAGCAGGATGACGCTGCATTGAAGGTTGAGATGCCGGCGGAGAAGATCTCCGATATTGGGATTACGCTGAAGGTTGAACTGGCATAGCGAACGATCTGCGCTTTGCCGGCATGTATTTCCGAAGTCGCCGCAATCACACGGGCCGTACAGGCCCGTGTGATTTTTGCACAGTGGTGAGGCGCGGTATTCCCACAGGGCGACGTGTACCATGAACAAAGACAACCCATGAAGGATACAAAACAACTCTCCCCCGAAATTCTTCTTCACATCGCACAAACCCTGAACCTTCCCATGCGTGGGCTCGTCGCGGTCATCGAGTTGCTGGACGACGGCGGAACAGTGCCGTTCATCGCGCGCTATCGCAAGGAAGCCACCGGCAACCTTGACGAGGTGCAGATTCTCAACATCGAGGAGAAACTAGCCTACTTTCGCGAACTCGCGGATCGCCGCGAGACAATTCTGGCCTCCATCGCAGAGCAGGGCAAACTAACAGACGAACTCAAGGCGCGCATTGAAGCCGCGCTGGATAAGAGCGAGCTTGAGGACTTGTATCTGCCCTACAAGCCCAAGCGGCGCACCAAAGCGACCATTGCGCGCGAGAAGGGCCTTGAGCCACTGGCGCAGTATCTTTGGGCGCAGCAGATATCCGAACAGCCGCTGGCAAGCTTAGCCGCAGGCTTTGTGAATGCGGAATTGGGCGTAGCCACGGTGGAAGAAGCGCTTGAGGGCGCGCGTCACATTGTCGCCGAATGGATCAGCGAAGTAGCGGAAGTGCGCAAGGCGTTGCGCCAGCTTGTATTCGACGAAGGCGCGATTGTGTGCCGCAAGGTGATGGATGCGGTGGACGAGCAGGAAAAGTTCAAGATGTATTACGAGTACTCGGAGCCGGTGAAGACGATTCCATCGCATCGCATGTTAGCTATCCGGCGCGGCGAAGGCGAGAACGTGCTTTACTTTCTCATCGATGTCGAACAGGACCGCGCGATAGCGATCCTGCGCAAGCATGTTCTGCGCATTCCGGGAGACTGGACTCCGCAGCTCGAAATTGCGATCGACGATGCATGGAAACGCCTGCTGAATTCATCCATCCAGGGCGAGGTCCGTCTGGAATTGAAGAGGCGCTCGGACACCGAAGCCATTCAGGTCTTCCGCGACAATCTCTATAATCTTTTGCTGGCGCCGCCTGCCGGCCCGATCTCCGTTTTAGGCATCGATCCGGGCCTGCGCACGGGGTGCAAGGTCGCCGTTGTGGATGAAACCGGCAAGCTGCTGGCGCACGACGTGATGTATCTGCATACATCGAAACATGGCAATGCCGAAGCTTCTCCTAAACTGGAGGCATTGCTGCGCAAGCACAACGTGCGCGCCATCGCCATCGGCAACGGTACCGCTTCACGTGAGACCGATGCGTTTGTGAGAGACTTCCTGCGCGAAAAAGGAATTGAGAACATCTTCTCGGTGACCGTGAGCGAATCGGGCGCAAGCGTTTATTCCGCGTCCGCGGTTGCACGGCAGGAGTTCCCCGATCTCGATCTAACAGTGCGCGGCGCGATCTCGATTGCGCGTCGGCTCCAGGATCCGCTCTCAGAGCTGGTGAAGGTCGATCCGAAATCGATTGGCGTGGGTCAGTACCAGCACGATGTGGATCAACGCCAGCTTCAGGAGTCGCTTGAAACCGTGATCGAAAGCTGCGTGAACAAGGTTGGCGTGGACTTGAACACATCCTCGTGGACGCTGCTGCGTTTTGTTGCCGGAATTACGGAGCGCACCGCGCAGAACATCGTGAGCTATCGCAATGAGAAGGGCAGCTTCCGCGTGCGAACTCAGGTTCTTGAAGTGGCGGGGATCGGCCCCAAATCCTTCGAGCAGGCCGCAGGCTTTCTCCGCATCCGCAATGGAGACAACCCTCTGGACATGACTGCCGTTCACCCGGAATCGTATGCGGTGGTGGAGCAGATTGCAGGCCTGCTTCATGCTTCGGTGGAGCAGCTCATTGAGCAGCCGCAGCTCCTGGAACAGGTAGACCGCAGCCAGCTCACAGCAGGCGCATTCACGGTGAACGATATCCTGGCTGAGTTGCGCAAGCCGGGACGCGATCCACGCGCCACATTTGTTGCGCCCAGTTTCCGCGAAGAGGTGCGGGAGCTTTCGGATGTGCAGACCGGCATGGTGTTGGAAGGCGTGGTGACGAATGTGACCAGGTTCGGAGCGTTCGTCGATGTCGGAGTTCATCAGGATGGTCTTGTTCACATCAGCGAGCTCTCCAACCGTTTTATCAAGGAGCCGTCTGAAGCAGTCAAGACTGGGCAGATCGTAAAAGTGAAAGTGCTGAGCGTGGATTTAAAAGCGAAGCGCATTGCGCTTTCAATCAAAGCGCTAACCGCAATGGCTGCGCGTCCCGCGGTGCGGCCTGAAAAGCCGGCTCCCAAGCCGCAGATCACAATGGATGAGAAACTTGCAGCGCTCTCGACGAAGTGGAAGGTTCGATAGCGCCCAGAGGCCGGCGCGGGCGCCATCTTCGGTTCCCGCATCGCCTATTCCGCATGTGCTTCCTTTTGCTCAGACCGCGGTTCATCGAGCCGCTAGAGTGAGGAGCGTCGGGGCAGTTGCATATTGGCTCCGGCAAGGTGAGGAGAATCCATGCGCGGAATCAAGTTCGTTGTATTGGCCGCTGCTGCCGGAATGTTCTTTGCAGCTGCTGCCCCCAGGTCACAGGCTCAGATCAGCGTCAACATCGGAGTCGCTCCCGATTGCCCCTACGGTTACTATGATTACGCCCCGTATAACTGCGTTCCCGACGGATACTATGGCGCCGAATGGTTCAATGGCGGCATCTTCATCGGCGTTGGTCCCTGGTTCCATGGCTCCAACGACTTCCACGGCAAAGTCGACAACACGTTCGATCCACAACACGGCTATAACGGCCCCATGCCAAAGGTTGGGGATAAGCCCGCAGCGCAGCGCAGAGCCCCTGAGCAGTTCAAGGGGAATGAAGCGCGCGATGGTCGCGGCCACAAGACAGACGAGAAGCGTTAACGGCCAAGCAGTATCGGCGGTCGATTTGGGCAGCCATCACAGGTTGACCGCACGGGCCATCTATCCGAGAATTCCCTAACTTCATCTGCCAGGCACACTCGTTGGGAATTCCAGATGGGTGAGTATAGTCATCAAGGTGCGGGGTTGCTCGTGGGCGACGGCGACGGCGCAGCCGCCTTTAACTGGCTCAATTCGCTCAGCACCGCCTGCCAGCGAGCTGAGTCTTTCTTCGTCTCAATCGGCAGCGAGGGATCGGCATAGAAGTCGAGGATGTTAGCCCGCAACTGGGGCGATGTCCCATCGAAGCTATGGGCAGACAGCTTGGCTAAAAGGCTGGCATAGGTTTCATCCGTGAGCGAATATTCACCAGCCACGGTCCTGTTGCCGCTATCGAGATCGCAGTTGGGCAGCACCAATTTGCCGGCGCGTTCTTCTTCGAGAAATGCACGGTAGCTATCGACGGTTGTGTCGATGCTTTTGATATACAAATCCTCTGTCTGGGGAGTTGGATTATTAAAGCCCAATCCCTTAAAGGGGCCTACCTTCGGGATAAAACGTAGCAACGTCGCCAGGATGCGCGTACCCAATCCCGGCTTTGCGTAAGTCTTTCCCCACGCTCTTTCATAATCGGAACGTGATAGGCGATAGAGGAACTTCTTCCTGGCAAAGTTCGGAGTCTCGCGTATCAGATCTTTTTTGTGGGTTTGTAGCGCAACCTCGGTCATTTCAGGAATCAGCCGGCTGACAGAAAAGCGGTACGAACCTACGGCCAGGTCTTCGTGCTTGAGTACGTCTTTCAACTGCAATCCGTAAACAACTGGAAAGACCCGCTCAAGCAGCGGCTCGGAGACCTGGAAGCCGATGAAATCGTGATACTGCTCCGGAGCATAACGGTTCTTCGCCACCTGCAATGTATCGAATCCAAACTCCGTTTTCAGATGCGCGGTTGTGTCGTCGGCATACCGAACTGATTTCCCGTACTTGGCGCGCAATTTCGGATAGTGGATCGCCACAGCCTGGTTGACAGCCGGGTGGCCGTCGATGTCAGCCACATAGTGAGACAGAGCACCGAGGGCAAAGGCGTACTCGTCCACATCCTTGCTCTCGCGCAGTAACTCGAAGACGAAGTCCCCGCTGCGAACATAATGAGCCAGGTTGCTGAAATCCTTGTTGCCGAATGGGTAGTAGCCCAAGTCCTGTATGACAGAGCCGCCGTAGGCATAGGCGTGCGCTTCCTTAATCTGGTCTTCCGTAATTCCCGGATAGCGCTGAACCAGGAGCGGTCGAATCTCGGAGATCCACACCAGGTCTACGATCTCTTCGTGTGTCAGAACGGAGTACGCAAACACATTTCCACTCGACATCAGCAAGACGAGGAGAAGCGCGGACGCTCTGGCAAGTGGCGAGAGCAGAGATTTGGCCATGGCGCTAGAGGAAGTCAGCAAGGCGCGCATTGTTTAGATGATACCAACGAGTAGCAGGACAAGAACCACCACGAGGATAAGTCCTATTCCTCCGGTGGGATAGTAACCCCAGCTTCTGCTGTGGGGCCATCTTGGCAGCGCGCCAATCAGCGCTAGGATCAAGAACACAATCAGGATTGTTCCAAGCATGTTTCACTCCAGACGTTCGTAGTTCATTTGTGACCGGCTATGCCGGTGCGCTATTGTGGCGACGGAACAAGTTTTTCACGTTGGGAACCGGCAATCTGTTCAATTGAATACAGAATGCGATTGAGGCCTGGTTGTCCACGCCAAGTGGAACCTTGCATAGATTTGCCTCCGTGTCCCTCCGGCTGCGATGATTGCTGCGAAGTTTTTGAGGGGGATTTCAGGCATGATGACTACGCGGCTTCTTGTCCTTGCATTCGCTGTGGCGATATTTCCAGAGATCGCTGTCGGGCAATCAGGATGGCCGCCTTCGCCGGAGCATCCGGTCATTGCGGTCTGGCCTGGAGCGGCGCCAGGTGCGGCGGCCAATCCTCCGGCAGAGATGGCAACTACTACAGCGAACGATCATCTGGTAGCCGGCCGGCCCGTATTCCGCCTGGGCAATGTCTCCACTCCGACGCTGACTTTGTTCGCACCCAAAAACGGAAGTACCGGCGCAGCCGTCGTCGTATTTCCCGGAGGCGGTTATCACATCTTGGCCATTGATCTGGAAGGCACAGAGGTGTGCGATTGGTTGAACTCTGCCGGTATTACTTGCGTGCTGCTTAAGTACCGCGTGCCAGATACCGGTCCCTATCCCAAATCGGCCGCAGCGCTTCAGGATGCACAGCGCGCGGTCGGCCTGGTGCGTCTACATGCGGCCGAATGGCACATCGATCCCAACCGCGTCGGCGTTCTTGGTTTTTCGGCAGGCGCGCATCTGGCGGCGGCACTCAGCACTCACTTCGAAAAGCGTCTTTATGATCAGATCGATGCGGCAGACAAGCTCAGTTGCCGCCCAGACTTTGCGGTCATTGTCTATCCCGGCTATCTGGCACTGGCTGAAAAGAACTTTGAACGCAATCCGGAGCTTAATCCCACGGCGCAGACGCCTCCCACGTTCATCGTGCAGGCTGAGGACGATCCAGTGCATGTGGAGAATTCGCTTGTCTACTACCTCGCCTTGAAGAATGCCAAGGTGCCTGCCGAGTTGCACATCTATGCCGAGGGGGGACATGGCTACGGCTTGCGGCGCACCGATTTGCCGGTGACCACGTGGCCCCTGAGTGTGGAAACATGGCTGCACACGATCAAAATGCTGCCAACACTGTAGGTTTTACAATCAATTTCATGCTTCTCGCCGTTCTCACAATCTCTGACCGTTGTTCAAATGGCCTGCTTACCGACACTGCGGGACCTGCTGTGGTTGCGTTGTTGCGGCAGCACTGGCCGGGCGCTGAAATCTGGTCTGGCCTGTTGCCCGACGAAGAAGATGAGATAGCAGGCATGCTCGAGCAGTTGAGTAGGCAGGGCGCGGCCCTTGTGCTGACCGTAGGCGGCACGGGGCTTGGTCCCCGTGACCGCACTCCAGAGGCCACGCGCCGGGTGATTGATCGCGAAGCTCCGGGACTGCCTGAGGCAATGCGATCTTCTGGCGCCGAGCGCAATCCCTTTGCATGGCTCTCAAGAGGAGTGGCCGGTCTGAAAGGAAGCACACTAATCGTCAACCTGCCCGGCAGCCAACGCGGCGCGGCGGAGAGCCTGAACTCGATCCTTGCTCTTCTCAAGCATGGTTTGGAGATCGCTGCTGGCGGCCAGACCCATCCATAGATCGGATCGCTGAGCTGGTTTTTCCCTGCAAAATGTTTCGCGGTCCCAGTAAACGCTTACAACAACGATGGCGCTACATCTCAGAAGCGACGAAGTCAAGCCTCGGCTTCCTGCTTCAAAGCCTGTGCAATCGCTATATTTTGGGGAAATTGTGGTGCTCTTAGCGCCATCGTGGCTGAGAAACAGCGGAAAAGATTACAATCTTGTTACCCATGAACACCCCCAGAAACAAATCTGCCAACAGGCGGCGGCCAGCGGCCGTCAGCATTCGCGATGTCGCAAGCCGCGCGGGCGTCTCCATCGCAACTGTCTCGCGCACCGTCAATCGTATTCCCACGGTCGATCCCGAACTTGCCCGGAAGGTTTGGCTTGCAATCGAAGAAGTGGGTTACCTTCCTAATATTCAGGCGCGCGCGCTGGTCTCAGGAAGCAGCCGCATGCTGGGCCTCATCGTCTCCGATATCACTAATCCATTCTTTCCTGAGCTGGTCCAGGAGTTTGAAAATCTGGCGGTGGCGCAAGGTTATGAGGTGCTGATTGGCTCAACGAATTACGAGTCGGCCCGCACCGAGTCGCTGATTCGCCGTATGCTCCAGCGCAACGTGGATGGAGTGGCGGTTATGACCTTCGGCATTGAAGAGGACTTGGTGCAGAAGCTGGTGGAGGGCGAGTTCCCCTTGGTCTTTGTGGATGCTGGACCGAACCTACCTAATATCCGGATACTCAAGGTGAATTATGGCGAGGGAATTCGCCAGGCAGTGCAACACCTGGCAGCTCTTGGCCATCGCAGCATCGCGTTTATTTCCGGACCGTTGCGCTTGCGCTCGGTCGGGGCACGGCGAGACGCATTCCTCAAGTCCATGGCCGAACTGGGGCTCAGTGTACCCGCGGAACACATGGTCGAAGGCGATCACACCATGGAGGGCGGCATGGGAGCTATGGAGAAACTGGTTGACTTGAACGAGCTGCCCACTGCCGTGCTGTGCTCCAACGACATGACCGCCATCGGCGTTCTTCATACGCTCTTCCGCACCACGCACAATGTGCCACAGGAGATTTCCGTGATAGGTTTTGACGATATTCACCTGGCACAATTCATGCTTCCGCCACTCACCACGGTGCAGATGTCGTGCAAAGACCTAGCCAGTGCGGCGGTCGAGGCGCTGCGCGCCGGCATTGAGCGCGACCATCCCAAAGCCACCCAGATGGAATGGCAGATTCCCACGAAGCTGGTTGTGCGCCAGTCCACTGCTTTTCCGCGTGGAACGCTGCCCGCGCTGGTGCAGCACGCAGCGGGCACACGCCACAAAGGAGTTGCAACGTAGGGGTCTCGGCTGCGCGCTTTAAAACAGATTCCAGAGCGCCTGGTTGTAGACTTCGTGATGATATTGCACCTCGGAGCCTTTGACGAAGGTTCCCAACTGGCGCGGGGAGCGGTCCGCGGCTTCCTGTTTTAAATCAGCGAACCGGCCCTGTACGTCGGCGCCCAAGATCTCAGTGATCCACTCAGAGGCCTTGAAGTCTTCGATCGCCTGCTGGATGTGATCTGGCAAATATCGATGCGCCTGGCGCAGGTTGTCGATCTCAGCCGTTGAGCCATCGATGCCGGTCTTAAAGATCGTGTAGAGGGTCAGATATGGATTGGCGTCGGGCGCAACCGAGCGGACCTCGACGCGCATGGACTTCGAGTTCCCGATCGGTATCCGAATCATGGATCCGCGATCCGTGGCCGAGGCTTTGATCTGGTTGGGCGCTTCGAAGTGCGGGTCCAGGCGGCGATAGGCGTTCACACTCGGATTCGTAATCAGGCAGATATCCAACGCGTAGGTCAAGATGTGGTCGATGAACTCCCAGCCGAAGGCGGAGAGCTTTTCGAGACCATCTGCATCCCAGAAGAGGTTGGTCTTCCCCTGCGAGATCGACATATTCGTGTGCATGCCGCTGCCATTGACGCCGACTACTGGCTTTGGCAGATAACAGGCGGTGCAGCCCATGTTATTGGCAATCTGTCGGGTGAGCAGCTTGTAGAGCTGAATCTGGTCGGCCGCCGCCACTACTTCGCCGTAGCCGTAGTTAATTTCAAATTGGCTGGGCGCAACCTCGGGGTGGTCCTTCTCGTTCTGGAATCCCATGGCGCGCTGCACCTCAGCCGAGGTGTCGATAAACTGGCGCAAAGGGTCCATGGGCAGCACATGATAGTAACCGCCAGATGAGGTGAACTCGAACTTGCCCGTTTCGTGATAACGCTTCTCCGCATCCCTGCCCGCGAAGAGGAAGCCCTCGATTTCATTGGCTGCATTCAGGGTGTAGCCCTTTTCTTTGTGGAGCTTGTCGGCGTAGTTCTTCAGTACGCCGCGCAAATCTCCCGCGTATGCGGTTCCGTCCTTGTCGATGACCGTGCCGAAAACCAGAACCTTGCCCGCTCCAAAGACATCGGCTGGCACCCAGTAGAAGGAACTCCAGTCGATGCCCAGGCGCAGGTCGCTCTCATGTTGCGCGGTAAAGCCGCGGATGGACGAGCCGTCGAAGGTCAGGTTTTCATACGCGCCAAGCAGGAATTTTTTGTCGTAGTCGAGCAGGTGCAAGCGGCCTTCCAGATCGCTGAACAGCACGGTCACAGCCTTGATCCGCTTTTCATCCGTAAGGTACTTAATCCTTTTCTCGCGGACTTCATCGGCCGGAATACGGTTTGTGCGGTCGGCTTTGGCGGCCAGGTTGAGTTCTTCAAGTTCCTCATAGGAGAGAGCTAGAAAATTGCGGTACTCAGTGGACATTTTTCTCCTTTGGGCGGCAAAACATGGTCATTGAACAGAACTTGCCAGCAGTACAAGAAGCCTGGCAGCCCGCAATGAAATGGGGTGCGGGGCGGTGGAAAGCACAGTACGCTTCCCACTTTCCCACACCCCTGGGCGCGGCAAGATACTTACCAAGCTCGTTGAAGTGCACTCACAATCAAACGGTCAGTAACGATCTAAAGACACCTTCTCCGCTCTTGTTCAACCACCCCGGCCGTGTCTCTGCCAGGATGGGCGAACACGATATCGAATTAAGGCTTCGGGACGCTGTTAATCGTCTTCAGAATGCGCGACACGATCTGGTAGGGATCGCCTTCGGAGTTCGGACGGCGGTCTTCCAGATAGCCCTTGTAACCGTTCTTGATGAAGTTGACGGGCAACCGGACCGAAGCGCCACGATCGGAGAGGCCGTAGCTGAACTTGTCGATAGCCTGGGTTTCGTGCAGGCCCGTCAAGCGCAGATGGTTATCTGGCCCATACACAGCAATGTGCTCGGGAATGTATTTCTCGAAAGCGGCCATGAGGGCTTCAAGATATGCCTTGCCGCCTACTTCACGGATGTACTTGGTGGAGAAGTTGCAGTGCATACCAGAGCCATTCCAATCGCCCTTGATCGGCTTGCAATGCAATACCATATCCACTTCGTACTTCTCGCAGAGGCGCATCATCAGATAGCGGGCAATCCAGGTATCATCTGCTGCCTTCGCGGAGCCTTTGGCGAAGATCTGGAATTCCCATTGACCCTTGGCCACTTCAGCATTGATGCCTTCATGATTGATGCCGGCCGCAAGACATAGTTCCAGGTGCTCTTCAACGATCGTGCGCGCCAGGCTGCCCATGTATTTATAGCCAACGCCGCAATAATACGGACCCTGGGGCGTTGTGGGATAACCGTCCTTCGGGAAGCCCAGAGGACGCCCATCCTTATAGAGAAAATATTCCTGCTCTAGGCCAACCCACAAGTCTGGATCGTCCTCGATGGTAGCGCGATAATTGGTGGAATGCGGGGTGCCGTCTGGATGCATGACTTCGCTGAGTACGAGATAAGCGTCCTTGCGGCTTGCATCGGGATACAGTGCCACAGGCTTCAGTACGCAATCTGACTTGCTGCCCTCGGCCTGCATGGTTGAACTGCCGTCAAAGCCCCAAAGAGGCAGGTCTGCCAGGGTAGGCGGTGTCTCAAATGTCTTGAGTTGCGTTTTGCCACGAAGTTCGGGAATGGGTTTCTTGCCGTCAAGCCAGATGTATTCCAGTTTGTACTTTGTCATGGTTCTCCTTTGGGCGGGATTGCGTTGGTGGTATTCAGGGAAATCTTAGGGCTTTAGCCATAAGGAATCCGTGAAGATTTTCAGAGCTCTGGTGCGAAAATGTGGTGCTATCTGTGGTGGGCAACGAGCATCATCAACAGAAGGATCGCGACCGGGATGAGAGCAAGGCCGCCGTAGTAGAAGATTTTGCGCGAAAGCTGGGATTTGCGTTTTTGCCAGTCCCGTAGCTCGATTCGATCCTCTACGCCAACCTGATCCAAGTGTTCGAGGTCCATTATAAAATCGCGGGCCTTGGGATAGCGGTTTGCAGGGTCTCTTTCCAGGGCGCGATACAAAACCTCCTGTAGTTGCAGAGAGATGGAGGGATCGGCGACTCGGGGAGGCGTGGGATGGTTCAAGAGGCGGTCGTTCATGGCAGCCAGGGGTGACGGGCCTGAAAATGGGAGCTTGCCTGAGAGCATTTCATATAGGATTACGCCTACTGAATAAATGTCGGACCGACCGTCACCGCGCTTGCCCTTTACCTGTTCCGGGGAAATGTAGTTCGGAGTGCCCAGCGTCGCGGTGAAATTGGCATAGGTGAGCCGCCTTGCGGCAGAGTCGCTGGCGATGCCGAAGTCGATGAGCTTGATGTCGCCCTCCTCATTGACCATGATGTTTTCCGGTTTTAGGTCGCGGTGTACAACACCGTTGGCGTGGATATAGTCCAAAGCGTCGAGAATACCAATGGCGATGCTGATGGCGCGGTCTTGAGATAGCTTCCCTTCATCCATGATCTGGCGCAGCAAACGGCCTTCGCACCACTCCATAACCATGTAGATACGGCAGCGCTTTTCCCCGCCGAAGACGCGCATCACCTTGGGATGATTCAGCTTTTCGCCGATGCCGGCCTCACGCTGAAAGCGGTCGAAGAGGATGGGATCGGCTTCAAGATCGGGGTGGGGAATCTTGAGGGCGACAACGCGGTTGTCGCGCACGTCTGTGGCTCGATAGATCGAGGCCATTCCGCTGCGGGCAACGGGCTCCTCAATGCGGTAGCTATCGATCTGCGAACCGGCCTGCAAGCTGTCGTAAAAGCCCATTATGCGTTTTGCTCCATCGGGGTAACTTATTTTACTGTACCGGGATACGGGCGCCCAACAGTAAGGATTTCGTAAGACTTCTCAGGGATTCTCAAGGAGAAATCAGGAAGGCAGCCGGTATGGCCTGCCACGGTACATGCCCACCTGCTCCACTGAGCGAATGCGGATGACCTGTGCGGTGGTGTTGTCGTTGCCGTCGATATCAACGGCGCGGGCTACAAGTTCGCGCGCAATCTCGTCGATGTTCTTGTTCTGGGAAACGATTTGGGCAATGGCCGTTTCGCGCAATTCGTCATGCAGGCCGTCCGAGCAAAGAACCAGTACATCGCCGGCCTGCAAGCTCAGCGCGGTTGTGTCCGGCGAGACAAACATCTCCGGCCCTAGCGAGCGAATCAGTATGTGGCGGGATTCTGATTCGGCCACCTCGCTGGCGGAGATAATGCCCATCTTCCGCTGTTCGTTGACCCATGTGTGGTCCTGCGTAATCTGCTTGGCCTTGCCCTGACGGACAAGGTAACAGCGAGAGTCGCCGACATGAGAGACGATGGCCTGATCGTAGCGCAGGGCGCAGGCCACCAGGGTTGTGGCCATCTTCCTGCCCCGGTATTCAGGCGCCAGGGTGCAATCGTGAACGGCGGCATTGGCGTGCTGGATGAGTCGCGGCAGCAGGCTGATCAGCATGGTTCCGGCCTGCGCCTTGGCAAACTCCCGGGTGATCACCGATACCGCAGTAGCCGAGGCCACTTCGCCCAGGTCCATGCCACCCACTCCATCGGCAACGGCAAAAAGGTATCCGTGGGTGCGGGCTTGCTGGCGCGAGGCGGGAATGAACGACCCCATCGCGTCTTCATTGTTGGTTCGAATCTTGCCGAAATCGCTTGCCTGGCCGAACTGAACTTCCAGCATGGGCGCCGCCGCCTCAAGCATCTTCCACTTTGCCGCACGGAAAACGCTTCTTAGAGATTGTGAGACATTGACTTCAAAAATGCCACTGGGTGGCTCTCTGCTCCTCGTCACTCAAGAAGAAGTCGAGGAGAGATTCCACCCAGCGGTCTTGGTTTGGTTCACGTTGTTTACCTGGATGTGAGCAGAACCGCCTTGCCCTTTGCCTTCGAAGAGCGAAGGAAGTAGATGGCTCCGTAGATGCCCCAGACAGCTGAGATACCCAGCGCCAGGAGCGGTTCCTTGAAGGTACCCAGACCGAAGACTGGGCTGATGATGTAAAAGGCCATGCAGACAATGTTTGCCAGCAAGCCAAACCCAGGAATGAGCGTGTGCTTGATGAAGCTGTAATCGGGGCGTCCTTTAAAGGCCACGATGCACAGGAAGCAACTGAGCGCGTAGAGAATAAACGTGCCGAAGTTGGAGGTAAGCGTAATGGTCAGCAGAGAGTTGGGCAGCGCGGCCAGTTGGTCGTGCGAGAGATAGCCGACGTTAGAGAAGATGCCGTGCGGCAGCGCGGCGATGGCTGCATCCGTAGGCGCGCCGGCGTCGCCAAAGACAAGCGAGACGGCGATGACGCCGATGACCGCTGAGATGGCGACCAGGGTCCAGATAGCCTTGCGCGGCGACAGGGACTCGGCATGAAGGATACCGAAGTGCTCGGGAGCCTCGTCGTCCTTGCCCATTGCGTAAGTCACGCGAGCGCCGGTGTTCATGCAGGAGAGCGTGGTGCCGATCAGCGCCAGGAAGACGGTGAAGGCCTCAGCCAGCATGAAGTAGTGGCCATTGCCGTGGCCCAGCAGCGCGTCGCCGACGATGATCATCATATCGCCGATGGGCGCCGCGGAGCTGGCCGCGCTCTGCATTGTGTACCCCGAGTTGAGGAAGTAGTTAGCCGCGAAATACTCAATCAGGTAACACACCAGACCTTGGATCAGCAGCGAAGCAATGACGGCGATGGGTATATGCTTGGTTGGGTTTTTAGCCTCGCCACCCATCGAGGTTACCGATTCAAAGCCGACCAGAATCAGAATGGCGACTGTAGCCTGAATGAAAAGGTAGCTGAATTTGTGCGGCGAAACCACCGAGGCTGCCGAGGTGTGGCTGAGGAAGTTGCCGCTGGCATCCTTCTCCGGATAGTCGATGGTGAAAGGAACCGGCTTGCCCGCGGAATCCAGCAGTGGCAGTGGATTGCCGCTGGCATCGCGCATCGTTGAGCCGTCCTTGGCCGTTGCAAACTGGTAGCTGTAGGTTGCCAGCGTCTGGCCGTCGTACTGGAAGGCCGGTGAGCCCGCCGGATGGCTGGAACGATAGCCGATCGCCAGTACGCTGAAGACGATCAGCGCTGAGATCTGGATGATATTGATGGCCAGGTTAACAGCCGTTGAGGCGCCCGCGCCCTTGGAGGCAATCCAGCCTACGAAGATCGAGAAGACGACCGCGACCAGCGCCATGAAGATCGGCCCAGGATTCGAGCCGCTCATCACGTTGGGATAGAGGAAGCCGACTACGTAACCGCAAAAGATGCCGGTGGTAGCTACCATCACGCCGGGATAGACCCAGTAGTAGAGATGGGAGCCCCAGCCGACGATGAACTTGGCGATGCGGGCATACTTGAACATCTTGTCTTGCGAGAGCAGGGCCTGCTCTGCGTAGTAGTAGCTCGACCCGGTGCCGGGATAGAGCTTTGAGATCTCGGCGTATGCCACAGCGGTTGCCAGACAAAGCAGCAAGGCGCCGAAGATGCCCAGCCACATGGCTGGCGCGGTGGTGCCTGTGGTTGCCTGGATGAAGAAGGTGAGCCATAGGAAGGCGCCGGGGGCGATGAGGGCCATTGCGTTGCTGGTCAGCCCTGTAAGGCCCAGGGTGGCCTGCATCTGAGGTGCTTTTTGTTCTGCCATGAGCATTCTCCTGGTAAGTGAGGTTCGTCTGGCTGCTCCCGGCGGCTGGCCCCCGGGAATTACTGATGTCTTGCCCGTTTTGGAGTTTTCAATTCGGGCGGATGCGAACTGGTTCCATTGAGTTAACTAAAGACTAGAGACGGCGCGATAAAGATGAAATCAGGAAACTGAAAACAGAAGCGGGCGGCCCCGTGTAGCTATAGCTGCAACCATACTTGCGATGCAATCCCGGCCGGACTTAAAAGGGATTTGCCGGCCGGAATCGCAGTCTTTGGGCGCGTTAGCGCTTGGGGCCGAAGAAGGCGATAAACGCCACCGTCAGCGTCTGTTGCTGGGTCTTTGTCGGGTTCAAGTTAGCATCCGTAAAGAAGTACTTCATGTTGGAAAAATCACCGCGGTACTCGACGCGGGTCAGCAGACCTTCGACCCACTTGTACTCATAGGTCGCGGTAAACTCCTGCAAATTCTGCCCAGCGATCTGGTTGTTGGTCTGGTAACCTTCCGGGTCGGTGAAGTATTCATATCTGCCCGCAAAGGCCTGCTTGGCCGTCGCTTGTTCGTGAAAGGCAACTGCGCCGCCCTGCCAGCTCTTCTCGACAAAAGTTGTCGTCGGCGTCTCGCTCTCGCCGACGTAGGTCGTTACGGGCGTATTGTTCTCGCCGTAGTCGTAGTTCAAATACAGGTTGAACTTCCCCGGCGGCGTAAGCAGCAAGGTGGTATCGAACAGGTTGCGCAATCCACCGGATGTGTTTCCGTTCTCAGGTCCTACAATATAGTTGAAATCCCAGGTGTACTTGGGCTTGACATAAGCGCTGGTAAAGACGCCGGTAACTCCGCCGTTGCTCTTGGAGACATTGTTCCAGCCATTAACCAATTGGAATCCGATGGTCTCTGTCTTGGAGACAGGCATCGAAGTACGAACGCCAAAGTGCCAGTATGGAATGGCATTCACAAACAGCAGGGACCGGGAGTAATTCCAGTTATCCTTCGCCTCAATGACTTCCGCGCCGGCCGAAGTAACGAACTTGCCGAAGTCAAGTTCAAAACCCTTGGCCTTGGGTGGCTTCACGCTGAGGAACGCCTGCTCGAGATAGGGAAGCTGATCGGCGCTAGTAGCGTTGGATGGGGCGGCGTTGATCAGACTATTGGTGCGACCGTAGACGAAGTCCACATGCGCGCCAATCGGATCGGGATCGTGATTCAGCGTGAGCTTCGCCGCGCTCAGTTCAAACTGATCCGTCTTGTCGTTGAAGTTGTAGAGCTGGTTGAGCTGGTCACCAAGGCCGTCGGTCGAAGACGGCCGGTTGAAATTCAAGCTGTAATAGCCGTCGATGAAGCCGCTGATGTCCATGGGGCCAACGCTCCAGGTGGGCGCGGCTGGCGGGGTCGCTGGAGCGGCGGGGGGCGTCGCTGGAGCCGTGGCAGGTGCAGGAGCCTGATCCGGCGTTGCGGGTGGCGGAGCCGGTGTTTGCGCACCGGCTACTATGGCGATTGCCATCGCGGTTCCGGCCATGGTTTGCAATAAGCGATTTGAGTTCATTGACATCGGCACTATTCCTCCAAAAAGATGGTTGTTGTATTACACAGAATGAATTCAGCCAAAAAATGGTGGCATAAGGCAGCACCCTGTCCGGTGCAATCTCCCTACCAGCCGATCCTTCAGAGCCAGACGGGAAAACTGGCCGTATGGAGATCCCAGAAAGGATTCACGTACTCCCTGAGGTGGTCCGGTCATTGCGGATTAATATTAGTTACGCAAAGGTCACATAAAGAAACCATGATGATTTCGAAAAGACATCTTTATGTCTCTCTTGGGCCGTTCCTTATTTTGCATATGGCGCTGTTCCACGCTTTTGAATTCCGCGCCGCCGAGCCAGAAGAAGAGGGCTGCATACAGCAACCATCGTGAGAAGTCCATCGGAGGCCTGTTAAAATTTCACTACGCTTTCCCTTACCCGTGCAGCAATGCATTTTCTTTGGGAAGGCCGGCCCATGCTGCGGGATGGCCGGTGCATTTCATCGCCGACGCCGCCGCAACGTTCTTTAGTTGTTCTCATACTTCAGTCGGCTCCGAGAGGTTGGTAGCAGGTTGTCTGGAACTCACATTCCCAAGCGTTCTGTCTTTGGCGCGCTGCACTCGCGCGGCTCGGGATCGCGCGCGCTCTTGTTCTCGCTGGAGTGTTCGCTGGGGATCGTTGCCACAATTCTGGTTGCTGCTTTTGCACACTGGTCGGGATGGCTGCTGCCGGTGGCCGTGCTGCTTTATCTTTTGATCGTGCTTCCCACCGCCTTGCTGAGCGGCTTCTGGCAAGCGGTTGTTGTGTCGCTCTCGGCGGTGGTCGTGCATAGCTATTTCACTGTTAAGCAGCCTCAGCTCAACCCCGCGGAGGATCCAGCCAACTCCGTCACTCTGCTGGTATTTGTTCTGGTGGCGCTGGTGGTAAGCCGTCTTTCAGCGCGCGTCACGGGCAATGCGAAAAAGGCTGAGTCCTGGGGCGGGCAGATGCACGATCTGTACGAGTTCACCCGGCGAACGCTCCAGATGAATCTCCATCTGGAGCCTGGACCGCAGTTGGCCGAACTCGTCCACGAGATCTTCGCGCTGGAGGCGGTAGCTGTCTTCGATGCCGACCTGCACGATGTGTATCAGGCGGGAATTTGGCATGTGGACCCGCAGGAGCTGGCGCAGAATGTCTACTACTTTGAAACATCGGACGACGATCCGGAAACCGGCCTGGGAAGGCGTGTTGTCCGGCTCGGCACAGTGCCGGTGGGAAGCCTGGTGATGAGGGGCGACACCACCCCGCTCACCAACAATGCCATCGCATCGCTCATTGCCATCACCTTCGATCGCTATCGGGCCTTTGCCAATGAGAGCCGCATCGAGACTGAACGCCGCACCGAACAGCTTCGCTCCACCGTCCTTGACAGCCTGGCCCACGCCTACAAGACCCCATTGACAGCAATTCGTGCGGCCAGCACAGGGTTGGGTGAGATGGGCCACCTGTCGCCAGGACAGGCGGAGCTGGTGGGACTGATCGATGAGCAGGCCGGCGTTCTGAACGATCTCACCACAAGGCTGCTGACTACCGCCCGTCTCGATGCCGGCGAAGTTGCCATTCATGCCGCGTCAGTGGATGTTGGGTCCATGATTGAAGAGGTTGTGGACAGCCTCAGGGATCGACTGGCAAGCATGAAGGTCGCAATCGATCTGAAGGATGAAAATCTGGTTGTCTGCTGCGATCGTCAATTGATGGTGATGCTACTGACGCAATACATCGACAACGCCTGCAAGTACTCGATCTTCGGCACCACCATCACGATTCGCGTCGTCCATGCCAACGCGGAGACCATCTTTTCCGTCCATAGCTTCGGTCCTGAGATCCCCATGGCTGACCGGGAGCGCATCTTTGACCGCTACTATCGTTCTTCGACCTACTCGAATCGGGCTCCCGGCACCGGAATCGGCCTTTCAGTGGCCAAGCGCGTGGCTCTGATTCATGGCGGTTATGTCTGGGTCACAAGCGATGAGATCGAGGGAACCACATTCTTTGCGGCCATCCCGGCCTCAGTGCAGAAGGAGTGTTCTTGATGAATCAGGTAGTGCTTCGCATTCTTGTGGTTGACGACGAATCGGCCATCCGCAGGGCACTGCGGCCTCCGTTGGTTGAACTAGGCTTTCTGGTGGCGGAAGCCTCTCGCGGCGAAGAGGCGTTGCAGATGCTCCGTGCTGTGGTCTACGACGCCGTTTTGCTGGATGTGAATATGCCCGGCATCGGCGGCATTGAGACGCTGCGCCGCATTCGCGCCTTTGCCCCCAGGCTGCCGATCCTTATGCTGACGGTGCGCGATCAGGAAGAGGACAAAGTGCAGGCGCTCGATCTGGGTGCCGACGACTATGTCACCAAGCCGTTCAGCACGCGGGAATTGATTGCCCGCATCCGCGCGGCCGTCCGCCGCGTCAAAGCCCCAGCCCGCGCCGAAGACTCCCCCATTGAAATCGGAGAGATTCGTTTGGAGCCGGTCAAGCGGAGCGTCACCAAGCGCGGCGAACCTGTCCATCTGACCCGCAAGGAGTTCGACATCCTGCACTGCCTGATGAGCCGCGCCGGCCGGGTTATTACCTACGCCCGTTTGCTGACGGCTGTGTGGGGCGCCGACTCCCGCGAAGAGGTCGAGTATCTTCGTACCTTCGTCCGCCAGTTGCGCAAGAAGATTGAGGACGATCCTTCCAATCCCCTTTACCTGCTGACCGATGTCTATGTAGGCTACCGCTTTGCCGATGCCCAGATGTTTCAGGATTCAACTGCCGAGGAGACTACGGATGGTGAACCTCGGGCGAGCGAGACAGAGCCCGTCCAGGAAGAAGCATCCTGAATCGGTCTAGTCTCCCTCCGGCGTTGCCGACCCACAGGAGATGAAACTGTAGCGCCGGCCTCCCGGCCGGCTGTAGCGTGGACCTCTCGGTCCACGCTTGCTTCTTTTTAGAACGCTGGACAAAAATGCCAGCGCAGGCCGCTATTCGTCGTAGTGCAGCAGGCTGAAGACGTCGTACTCGGCGAACCGGCTGCGGCCCTTCAGGAAGTCCAGTTCGACGGCAAAGGCCAGCCCGGCGATCTCCCCGCCCAGCTGCTTGACCAGCTTGATGGTAGCCTCCATCGTGCCTCCGGTGGCCAGCAGGTCGTCCACCAGCACCACGCGCTGCCCCGGCTGAATGGCGTCCAGGTGAATCTCCAGCGTATCGGAGCCATACTCCAGGTCATAGGTCACACGGGCCACGGGAGCGGGCAGCTTGCGCGGCTTGCGCACCGGCACAAAGCCTGCGTTGAGTCGATAGGCCAGGGCAGGTCCAAAGATGAATCCCCGCGCCTCGATGCCCAGCACCAGGTCAATCTTCTGTTCAGCATAGTGCGCCGCCAGCGCATCGATCATCCGCGCAAAGCCAGTCTTGTCCTTCAGCAGCGTGGTGATGTCGTAGAACAGAATCCCCGGCTTGGGAAAATCCGGCACCGTGCGCACCAGCGCCTTCAGGGCTTCAACGTCGATCAGTTTTATTTCTTCGGGCATGGCTGTGTGTATTCCTCGGTCTAGGTTGGCGATTGGGCTTCGTTAGAGATTATAAAGGGCAGGAAACAGGGAACAGCTTTCGGCCGCGCTGGAAAGCCATCAGGATGCCAGAGGTCAACCGCCAGGAGCCGGCATGGGGCTATTACTGACCCCTGACCCCTGATCGCTGACCCCTGTTTTTACCACGCCCCTTCAATTCTGAACGAACTCAGCCCCTCGGCTTCGATCTCGTCCAGATAGTGCTCGATCAGATTGTCTACGCGGCTGCCGCGCGGCCCGCGGCGCAGGCTGGCCCGCAGCTCGGCCAGGTCTTCCGCCGTGCCGGACGCCACCACCTCGACCTCGCCCTCTTCGGTGTTGCGCACCCAGCCGCGCAGGTCGAGCTCGCTGGCCTCGCGGTGAACAAACCACCGGAAGCCCACCCCCTGCACGCGGCCTTGTATCAGAAAATGAAGAACCATTGTTGGTGACCATGGCCAGTTTTGCAGATCGGCGCGCCTCGCGCAACCGGCGCGCCATCACATGGATGATTGGGCCGCCCGCAAGCTTATAGAGTCTTTCACCTTTTTGATTATTTCATCTCGCATATTTCCCTTTTTCATATGGCCACCTCGCGTGACTTGTGGGGCATAAAGCGATTCGCCGTACCTATTCCCTTCCTTCCCTGCATCGAATCCCCAGAATTTGGCGGAGCGAAGACATATGACGACCTTATCGCCCTTAATTGCTTGGGGAAAAAGCACCTTCTGCGCCCATTCGAGGGATACTCGGCTCGATGGAAGAGATGCCAATATCTGGCCATTTGGGCCTTTCTTTGAGTGATAAGCTCCGATATTCAACACTGCAATCTTTGATCGGAGTTCATCACATTCCCCGAAATCCTTGGTGTGTGATCTCCACCAGCGCCAGGTCCCCTTGTGCTCCTCTTGGTTCGGAAGTTCCAGATTCCCAGACCTGCTCTCGACCATTCGCTCGCGTCCTTTCGGCGATTCTGCTTCCTTTACGTCGAATTCGTCGAATCCTGGAGAAAGGTAAAGTAGAACAATCTTTGCTGATCGCAGCGGGCCGAAGAAACAGTACGGCAGGCAGTTCAGTTCGAACTTATGGTTAGGGTCCATCCTATTGAAAACATCTTGATCTTTTGGATGCACTCGATCATTGGGGCCAATTTCACGTGGCGACCAAAATTCGAAAATATCGACAGACACTTGCACCCCCTTGTGTACTTCGAAACGGCACCGGATTCATCCTACAGCCAATTGGCACGCCTCGTCTGCTTTGGCCGCCCCGCGCTACACTGGACTTCACCATGGTTTTTGTCCTCGACAACTACGATTCGTTCACCTACAACCTTGTCCAATACCTGGGGGAACTGGGTGCCGAGGTCGAGGTTCATCGCAACGACGAGCTCACTGTGGAGCAGGTCGAGGCGCTGCACCCCGACCGCATCCTGCTGTCGCCCGGCCCCTGCACACCCAGCGAGGCAGGTATCCTGGTCCCCCTCATCCGCCACATGGCCGGCAAGACTCCTATTCTCGGCGTCTGCTTGGGCCACCAGGCCATCGGCGAGGCCTTTGGAGGCCAGGTGGTGCGCGCACAGCAACTGATGCATGGCAAGACCAGCCCGGTGGAGCACGACGGCAGAGGCGTCTTCGCCGGACTGCCTACGCCGCTCACCTGCACCCGCTACCACTCGCTGATTGTTGCCGAGGACTCGCTCCCCACCGATCTAATCGTCACCGCCCGCACACCGGCAGCTAGCGGAGACGGCTCGGTCATCATGGGCCTGCGCCATCGCACGCTGCCCATTGAGGGCGTACAGTTCCACCCTGAGAGCGTCTTAACCCAAGGCGGCCACCAGATGATCCGCAACTTCCTGGGGATGTGACCACCATGAGAACCCCGTTTCGAATCCGGGAGCTCTGCGCGATACTGAGTGCAAAACGAACGAGCAATGCGTTTTACGCCATTGACGATGCCCTGTTGCCACGATGCCAGGTTTTGAAAGGGCACGGCTTTAGCCGTGCCGTACAGCCTCCAATATGGATTTCGGCTTTAGCCGCCGAGGGAATGCGAGTGGCGGAAAATGCATTCCCTCAGGGGCCAAAGCCACAAATTCTAATGATTCGTTTGGCTGCCCGGCTAAAGCGGTGCCCTTTCAAAACAGCAGCGCACATAGCTCCACTCTGCATGTTTACTGTGGCATTTTCGCTGCTCGCGCCTGCGCTCTGGTCCCAGGCTGCGCCATCCCCGGCTCCCGCAGTCGAATCCGGTCCCATCGCCATTGTCCCGCTCGATAGCAAAAACCCCGGCCAGGCCGCCACCGTCACAGGTGCTCTTGAAGTCACCTCCGGCAAAGCCATCATTGCCGCCAGCGGCACCATCACTTCCGGCAGCCAAACCACCGAGGTGATTCTGCCCCATCGTGGTGTCCTGCGCGTCTGTGCCTCCACCACCGTCAAGCTGGCCGCCGACTCCAGCGTTCCCGCAGGCGAAGTGCCCGGCCTGCTCATGGCCATGGATCACGGCGCCGTCGAAGCCAGCTTTGCCACTGGCCGCAACTCCGACATCCTGGTCACCCCGGACTTCCGCATCCTCATCGGCGGTCCCGGCGCGGCCGAGGTCAAGGTGCGCCTCGGCCAGCACGGCGACACCTGCGTGGATAATGCGGGCGTGAATGCCCCTTATGTTCTGGTCACCAGCGTCTTCGACGGCGGCGTCTATCGCGTGCAGTCCGGCCAGCGCGTAATGTTCCAGCACGGCAGCTTGCAGGAAGTGGTGGACCAGGAAAAAGAGCCCTGCGGCTGCCCGCCGCCCGTCGCCGCTCAAAGCAACGAGTTTCCTCTTGCGCAGAGCGAAGGATTCGCGCCGCTGGCCAAGCCGGCTCCCGCCGTGCCAAGCCAAAATCCCGCCACAGGGCCGCTGGTAGAGCCGCTGGTTTACAAAAGCGCCGATAACGCGCCTCAGGCCGCTCAGCCGGCAGTACCGCCGCCCACCAGCCCTGAGGCAACTCCGCCTGTGCCCCCGCCAGCCGCCAAAAAGAAGCCTGGATTCTTTGGCGGCCTCGGCCGCTTCTTCCGCCGCCTCTTCGGCGCGGAGTGAGGCTGCATCTCTTTCCTGCAAGCAGAATGCCTTTCCGAAAACAGATACACATTTGCGCCCCTCTTCCCATACTGGAATTCATATCTTCTCGCTCAGCTTTTCGCTTTAGAAAGCGGCGTTCTGGCAACGGAATACGAGGCACTTGTGGTATACGTTTTCGCATGAGCTTCCGCAATGTTTTTCTGTCCGCAATTGTTGCCGTTCTTGCTTTCGCCGCCGTTTCGATCAACGCACAGAACCCGGCTCCTACGCCGCCAATGGGTTGGAACAGTTGGGATGCCTATGGGCTGACCATTGATGAAAACGACTTCCGGGCCAACGTCACCGTGTTAAAGGGCGTGCGGGAGTTTGGATGGC
>Ga0302140_10001122_pt1 | contig 35032 bp, 35 predicted proteins | sample I_Bog_E1_1_FD_202095 | JGI IMG/M metagenome (GOLD analysis project Ga0302140, IMG submission 202095) | Peat permafrost microbial communities from Stordalen Mire near Abisko, Sweden - I_Bog_E1_1 | ecosystem: Environmental > Terrestrial > Soil > Wetlands > Peat | place: Sweden: Abisko, Stordalen... | reverse complement strand
TGCAAGAACTAAAATACAAGCAGCAGAAGCTGCAAAACTTGGAGTAGATATTACTGGATTATCAAAGGAAGACGCAAAAGCTAAAATAAAAACAGCAAGAGAAGCTAAAAATCTTGCAAAACTTACTAAAAGAGCAACAAAACTTGGAGTAGACATTACAGGATTATCAAATGAGGATGCAAGAACTAAAATACAAGCAGCAGAAGCTGCAAAACTTGGAGTAGATATTACTGGATTATCAAAGGAAGACGCAAAAGCTAAAATAAAAACAGCAAGAGAAGCTAAAAATCTTGCAAAACTTACTGAAAGAGCAACAAAACTCGGAGTAGACATTACAGGATTATCAAATGAGGACGCAAGAACTAAAATACAAGCAGCAGAAGCTGCAAAACTTGGAGTAGATATTACTGGTCTTAGTAACAAGGATGCAAAAGAAAAAATTAAGGAAGTTCGTCAAGCAAAAAAAGAAACAAAGACTACTAATATAGCACAATAAAATTATTATATCCATATACTTTAAAGTTTGTACAGTATAAACTTTAATAAGTTTGTACAGTATAAACTTTAATAAGTTTATACTGTATTTTTATATACAAAACTTTAGTTAGACACTATCAAAAAAATAACAAGTCAGCATGCTAGTCTATTTTGCGTCATTGACTTGTTATTTTCTTTCGAGTGCCTTTAAGAAGCTATAAAATAAAGAATGAAGCTGCAATTATCAAATATACAGCAAGGAGCTGTACACCTTCTAGCCAATTAGATTCTCCATCATTTGCTACTCTGTTAGCTATTAATACTGCTACGATAAGTGCTATTAATTCAAATTCATTAAATATAATACTCATAGGCGTAAATATTAAGCTTATAAATATTAATAATGGAGCTACAAATAATATTATTTGTAAACTAGAACCTATAGCAATTTCTAAAGCAACATCCATCTTATCTTTCATTGCCATAACAACACTTGTACTATGTTCAGCTGCATTTCCTATTATAGGGATCAATATCATACCTACAAAAAATTCACTAAGACCTAAGCTTTTAGTTATAGGTTCTATACCACTTACTAAGAATTCACTTTCTATAGCTATTAATACAGTAGAAACAACTAATACTGATATTGCTTTCTTTAAAGACCACTTAACAGTACCTTCATTTTCTCCATCAGAATCAACTACATATATATCTTTATGTGTGTAGAATGAAAAAATTAAGCTCAATATGTATATTGTAATCATTATTACTGCAACAACTAAACTTAGGCCTTCATACCTTGTATTTAAAAGAGAAGGATCTACAGTATGTGTAAATAATGCTGGAACACATAAACCAACAACTGCAAATAATAACATACTTGAGGAAACTTCAACAACTTTTTTATTAAAAGTTTGAGTTTTGTATTTTAATCCTCCAGCAAGCATACTCGCACCAAGTACTAATAATACATTTCCTATTACAGAACCAGCTATGGATGATTTAACAACTTCAAAAAGACCTTCTTTAAGAGCAAAAAATGATATTATAAGTTCTGTAGCATTCCCAAAAGTACCATTTAAAAACCCACCTATTTTAGGCCCAGAATAAAATGAAACTTCCTCTGTCCCTTCTCCCATAAGTCCTGCTAAAGGAATTATAGATAGTGCAGAGAGTATAAACATTATAGATTGGGATGCATGCATAAATTCTGCTATAAAACTTATAGGTACAAATATAAGCATATACTTGAATATCTTCATAAAAATAATGACCTCCTAAATTAATTAGAACAAACTTAACTATTGATCAACATATATAAATTTGTTAACAAAGGAAAAAAAGCTTCTCATATACTATTATAAAAGATTAATGGATAGTACACCAACTATAAATAGTATTTTATTTAGTATATCCAATTATATAAGATAAAATTTATTTAGACAAATTCAAAAAATAAATATAAACTATAAACGAGCAAATTTGCTAACATTTATTTACATACTAAGTAAAATCAACGGTTTAGCATTGTTTATAATAAGTGAAATTTAAATTGAAAAGACATCTGAAATATTGAATTTACTTGTGTTGTTAATTAATTGATGCAAAAACGCTCATTTATAGTATAAATTAATATGATAAAGGCAATTTACAATACTATATAAAATAATTACTATTTTTAGATTTTAATTTATATGTTATATTTAGAAGAAGAAAGTAATGAAAAGTACTATAAATTAGGAGGAAATAATATGTCAGTCAAAATGTTACATACATGCATAAGAGTTAAGAATTTAGAGGCTTCTTTTAAATTTTATCAAGATGCTTTAGGTCTTGTAGAAACCAGAAGAAAGGATTTCTCAGAACATAAGTTTACACTTGTTTATTTTCCAATAGAACGCTTTAGCGTTCCGAAGGAACTTGTTCCGTGGTTTAAAACCACCTACTTTCAGTAGAATGAGCTTTCAGTCGCCTTTAGGCGAAATCACTCATAGGTGGTGAAGTCCACCTATGAAAATTCTCCATACTTTAGTGTGGAGTGGTTTAATTATCAAATGAAATTGGTGGATATGAAATCGAACTTACATATAATTATGATGTAGAAAAACCTTATGAAATGGGAAATGGATTTAGTCATATTGCTATTGGAGTAGAAAATTTAGAAGAAATGAGAGAAAAACATATGTCACTAGGATATGAAGTGACAGATTTAAAGGGCTTACCAGGTGAGAAGCCAGGGTATTATTTTGTAACTGATCCAGATGGATATAAAGTTGAGGTTATAAGAATATAAATAAAAAAGGGATTGTTTCAAAATTAATTGACTTAGATTAATGCACAATTCACAATGCACAATTTATAATTCAGGATTTAATAAAAGTATGTTTCTTTAATCCTGAATTATGAATTGCAAACTGTGAATTGTGCATTTAAATTTTATAATTTAAACTTCTGAAATAGCTATTTTATCAAGTTACATAATATGGAATCAAATTATATTTTTATATAAAGTCCTATGATATAATTTATTTAAAGACTAAAGTAGAGAAGGGTATGGTTCTATGGATAAAAAGAAAAACATTTATATGTTTATAGGTGTGGGAGTTGTAATTATTCCACTTATAATGTGTGGGGTTGCTTTATTTATGTATAATAAATCACATAAGCCAGAATATAAATTAACTGAATATGTGAATTTAATAAATGCAAAAGATTACGAAAAAATGTATGAACTAACTGATAGTGAGACTAAGCAAAAACTTTCTAAAGAAGATTTTATTGCAAGAAATAAAAACATATATGAAGGTATTCAAGCTAGTGATATTAAGGTTGAAGTTAAAAATGTTGAAAATAAGAGCAATGAGGCAACAATAGATTATGAAACAACTATGAATACATTATGTGGGCAATTAGAATTTTCAAATACTATAACTATGACAAGGGAAATAGGAAAAGATTACACTGTAAAGTGGAACTCAAAAGTTATATTTCCAGAGTTAACAGATAACGATAAAATTAGAGTAAAAACTATTAAATCTAAAAGAGGAGATATTATTGATAGAAATGGGGCAATGCTTGCAACAGATTCTGTTTCATCTAATGTAGGCATTGTTCCCGGAAGTTTAGGTGATAATAAAGAAAAATCAATTAATCAAATTTCAAAATTATTAGAAACTTCTGTAGAATATATAAATAGTCAATTAAGTGCATCATATGTAAAACCGGACATGTTCATTCCTATAAAGACAATACCGTATGGTGATGAAAGAATTCCTAGTTTACTTGGGATTCCAGGAGTTCAGATTAATGATAAGGATGCAAGAATATATCCATTAGGTGTACAAGCTGCTCATTTGACAGGATATGTTCAAACAATAAATGCTGAAGAATTGGAAAAACATAAGGATGAGGAATATACTGAAAATTCTTTGATTGGTAAGTCTGGACTTGAAAAAGCATATGAAGAAAGTATTAGAGGAATAGATGGAGTCGAAATATATATTCAAAATAAAGAAGGAGAGAAAAAAACATCTCTTATAACAAAAGAAGTTAAAAATGGATCAGATTTAAAATTAACTATTGATAGTAATATGCAGTGTCTTTTATATAGTGAACTTGAAAAGGATAAGGGTGCTGCAGTTGCTATGAACCCTAATACTGGGGAAGTCTTAGCCCTTGTAAGTACTCCATCATATAATCCTAATGACTTTATCTTAGGCATGTCTAATGATAAGTGGAATAGCTTAAATAATGATTCGAGTAAGCCGCTATATAATAGATTCCAAGGAACAGCAGCACCAGGTTCCTCTTTTAAGCCAATTACTGCAGTTATTGGACTTGATGCTAAAAAGCTTGATCCAAATGCCAATAAAAATATAAGTGGTCTTAGTTGGAAAAAGGATGGTAGTTGGGGAAATTATTCTGTTACAAGAGTAAGTGCTTATGGTGGGGATTCTAATCTTTTAAATGCTCTTGTTTATTCAGATAATATTTATTTTGCACAGGTAGCATTAGATATAGGAAAGGACACATTTAAAGATAAGTTAAATAGTTTTGGATTTTCAGAAAAAGTTCCATTTGAATATCCATTATATAATTCACAATTTTCAAGTGATAACACTTTTAAAACAGAAGTTCAATTAGCTGATAGTGGATATGGACAAGGAGAAGTATTATTAAACCCTGTTTATTTGGCATCACTATATACAATGTTCCAAAATGAAGGAAGCATATTAAATCCTTATCTCGAATATAAGGGAACTCCAGAAAGTAAAGTATGGAAAGCAAATGCTGTATCTAAGGATTCTGCAAATATAGTACTTCAAGATTTAATACAAGTAGTAGAAAATCCAAATGGTACAGGCCATGCAGCTTATACTAGCGGATTAACTATAGCAGGAAAAACTGGAACAGCAGAAATAAAAGCTTCACAAGATGATAAAACTGGAACAGAGCTTGGATGGTTTGTGGGTATGACTACAAACAAGGCATCTAATAATTTGTTAGTAGTTATGATGGCGGAAGATGTTAAAGATAAAGGCGGTAGTCACTACGTAGTTCCGAAGGTTAAAAAAGCACTAGAGACAATAAAATAATAGACTTTATCAAAATTATTATAGATACCCACAGTGAAAATCATATTTATGCATATAACTCACCGAAATAAGGAGTATGCTTTTGTTCCGGTTCCTAGTTAGGTATATTTTCATAGTATAAAGTACAACTTCAGGAGTGGGTATCTATAGTATAGTAAATATTAAATATAATACCAATTATAAAGTTAATTTGAATTGTGAATGTTTAAACACTCATTTAATTATAAAAGCTCAGAGGTCAAGTTCTAGTATCAAAATATAAGATTTGAATACTAGAATTTTTCTTCTCAGCTTTCTAAGTTGTATATATTAAAAAACACATATTTATTTAGTCATTAATTGAACATTGATAATTGACAATTGACAATTGAATTCAAAAGTATAATTAAAATTTGCGTTCAAAAATACTAATTTTTTCACTATCATGAAAATCATCTATGGAATTTATATCAAGATTTTCTAAAACAGTGTCAATGATTCTGCTATGAACAGGCACTTTTATAGGTGAGTCATAAGCATAATCATCAACAGCTCCTTTACCTTGTTCTATTGGAATCATAGATTTTGGACCACCAACACATCCACCAACGCATCCCATGCCTTCAATGAAGTTTGCATCAATATTACCTTTTAGAGCATCTTCAAGGACTTGTTTACATTCTTTAATACCAGAAGCTTTAGTAGCTTTAAAATATTTAAATTTATCAGGATAAAGTTCTTCTATAGTTTCAGAAACAGCAATAGAAACACCACCGCTACGAGCATATAATCTCCCACCTCTTGAAGCGTATTCAAGAGAAGGAACACCCTCTAATTTTTCTGGCTCAATATTTAAAGTTTTAAATATTTCATCAAGTTCGTGGAATGTTAATACAAAATCTATATCACCAATTAAATCTTTGTCTTTAGCTTCTGCTTTTTTAGCAATACATGGACCAATAAAAACTACTTTTGCATCTTTGTTAAGTTTTTTAATAATACGTGCAGCTGCAATCATAGGAGACACTGAAGGGGATAGATTTGGAATAAGTTCCTTATAAACTTTTTTCAACATTCCAATCCACATAGGACAACAGCATGAAGTTATCATTAAGTCATTAGGTCCATGAACATGTTTATCAAATTCTACAGCTTCTTTTATGGTTAATACATCAGCAGCAAAAGCAACTTCTATCATATCAGTAAAACCAATTTTCATGAATGCTGCTCTTAACTTATCCATAGTTACACTATCACCAAATTGACCACTAATGGCAGGAGCAACAGCAGCAATAACTGTTTTATTATTTTTTATTAAATCTACAATAGGAAGAAATTCAACTTTATCTAAAATAAGTCCATTTTTACAAGAATCTACACATAATCCACAACCAAGACAACGATCAGGATCTATGTAAGTAGATTTTTCCTGTTCACTATAAAGGATTGCATCAAAAGGGCAAGACGCTTGGCAATTAAATTTACCATTTTTATCTTTAGTACATGATGCTGAACAATCTTTAAGCTTTTCAATTAATCTTTTATTAACTGTATAGTCTGTTATTGCTTTTTTCAAATTATAGACATAGTTATTATCAAATTTGATGTTAACTCCACATAATGATGAAATAATAGCAAATGTTTCTTGTGGGGATTTCTCATGACATACCATAATACGTGTAAGAGTTTTATCAAAATCACCATCATAATAAGACTTAACTAATTCATCAAATAAATCATTATACTTATTATTCATTTAGACACCTCCAAATTACAAGGATATAATTATATATATATATTATGCATTTATTTTCAAGTAATAATACTTAAATTAAAAAAAAGTTAAAATTATGGGAAAGTTGAAGATACACTTTGAGATAACAAAAGTTATATATATCAAAAAATATATAAATATATATTTTTTTTAGAAGGAAAATAATATTAATATGTAGAAATAAAGATATAGTATATTTAGTTTATCATATTCATGTAAACGTATAACGAAATTTATAAAAATGAAATGGATTCAAATTTTTAAATAATAGTGTTTACAAGAGCTTAAATAAATTAAGATATAGTATGATTTTAATTTATTAATTTTTATCAAGGGGATGTTGGAGTGTTTATATATATATTAAATCTTTTACATGATGGTTTAAAGAAGAAAAATAATAGCTGTGAACGTTCAGCTTTTGAAATTATAAATGATACTATGTATATTTCAAAACTGGCTTGCATTAAAAAGAGTTTTAATTTTGAGAATATTAATGAGAATATTATGAATATTTTTGGAGTTTTAAATAAACATAATTTAACATATGAAGATAGTATAGGAATTTTGAATAAGCTTATAAGAAATAAAGATAATTCATGGATATTAGAAGACTATTATAAAATTAATTATTATAATAATAAAGAAGAATCAGAGTTAGCTTTAAGTTTAATTATAAATAATACATTAGAAAAACTAAAAGGAGAAAAGAACTTATGTAGGTAAATCATTCAATTCACAGTGTATACTATATCAACCGCATCAAAAAGAGGAGTCTCTATATACATAGAGGCTCCTCTTATATAAATGAAATTATGCTTGGTTTACTGAACCAAATAATTGCATTTTTTCTTTAACACAAACTTTGATAGCTTCGAATCCAGGATTTAATAACTTTCTTGGGTCAAATCCTTTTCCTTCTAAGTCTTTTCCAGCTTCGATATATTTTCTAGTAGCTTCTTGGAATACTAATTGACATTCAGTGTTAACATTGATCTTAGCAACTCCTAAAGATATAGCCTCTTTGATCATATCTTCTGGAATTCCAGTACCACCGTGTAATACTAAAGGCATAGAAGTTCCAACTGCTTTTTCGATTTTAGCTAATGCTTCAAAATCTAATCCAGCCCAGTTAGCAGGATATTTTCCGTGGATGTTTCCGATTCCAGCAGCTAACATAGTAACTCCTAAATCAGCGATTTGCTTACATTCATTAGCATCAGCAACTTCGCCTTTTCCTACAACTCCATCTTCTTCTCCACCAATTGAACCAACTTCTGCTTCTAAAGAAAGTCCTTTTGCGTTAGCTATAGCAACTAATTCTTTAGTTTTTTCTATATTTTCAGCTATTGGATAGTGAGATCCATCAAACATGATTGATGAGAATCCAGCTTCTATACAAGCTTTAGCACCTTCATAACTACCGTGATCTAAGTGTAATGCTACTGGTACAGTGATGTTTAATTCTTCAATCATTGCTTTAACCATAGCTGATACAGTCTTGTATCCAGTCATATACTTTCCAGCACCTTCAGATACACCTAAAATAACTGGTGAATTGTTTTCTTGTGCAGTTAATAATACAGCTTTTGTCCATTCTAAATTGTTGATATTGAATTGACCAACTGCATATTTCCCTTCTTTAGCTTTGTTTAACATTTCTTTAGCTGATGTTAACATTTTACGACCTCCGTATAATTTATATTTATTATAATAACTATAATATCTTAAGAAAACTGATTAATAAACTTTACATATCAAATTTTCTTTTTCAAATTTATTATACTCTAAAATTTACTATATGAAAACATAAAAATGAAAATTCTGATATTGTAATATAAAGAAGAATTAATAGTATAGGTTATCAAAATATAAATTAATATTTCAAATGGTAAAATTTTCATAAAGTATATTGACATGCTAATATATTCATGATAAAATAAAATTTTGCAAAAGTTAAGTATTATGTTATACTTAATATAAGAATACAAAATAGGAGGTAATTATTTGTTTAATATAGGAGATAAAATTGTCTATCCCAATCAAGGAATTGGAGTAATTGACATAATAGAAGAAAAAGAATTTAAAGGTGAAAAAGAAAAGTATTATACAATACATTTATTTAATAATACTATGAAATTAACATTGCCATTGAGTAGGATAGAACCATCAAATATGAGATTAATAAGTGATTCTAAAACTTTAGACAATAGTTTAGAAAACATTGATAAATTTTTAGATGATACAGATGAATTTGCTAAAGTTAATTTTAAAGAAAGAAAAGCTATTAATGAAGTAAAAATAAAATCAGGAACTTTAGATGATTATCTTGAAGTTATATGTAATCTTACTCAACTTAAAAAGGAACATAGTTTGAATTCAAGTGAAAAACAAATGCTAAACAGTACAAAAAAAATTGTAATAGAAGAAATATCTCAATCAAAAAACTTATCAAATGATGAAGCTACTAGCTTATTGGATGTTTCTATGGTATTTGAAAATTAAGTTCGATGTCATAAATAAAAAAGATTTGCTATTTTGTTGAAACCTGTTATAATAAGAATGTAAGTCAAAAAAAAAAGGTTTTTTATAGATATGTAAACTTCTCCTTTAGAGAATTATATAAATCAATATATTAATCTTTACTAAAAAGGAGGAACTTTATATGAACGATAAAACTTTAGTATGCAGAGATTGTGGAGAAGAATTTGTTTTCACAGTAGGAGAACAAGAATTCTACCAAGAAAAAGGATTCACTAATGAACCTACAAGATGTGTTGCTTGTAGAAGAATTAAAAAAGAACAAAATAACAGAAGATAATTCTGTTTTATTTGAAGAGTTATAAGATTTTCTTATAACTCTTTTTTTGCGTATAAAAATTGAAAAACCAGTAAAAAAACAGATTTTTAAATAGATGATAAAGTATTTAGAAGAACAAGAAATTTTTACAGTTTAAATAATTATTTTTAGAGGTAGCTTAAACTTTAGAGTTTAAACTACCTTTTTTATATGTAAATAAAAATAATTACATATTTAGGCACATGAAAATAAATAACAGGTCCAAAGTTGCCATGAATATTTTTCATCAGGCAAGGAGACGAATTGCCCTCATAGCGGGCCTATTAGGTCAATTTGCCGACGCAGCATGATGGAAAATAGGCTGGCAAATGGACTTGTTATTTATTTGATTGTGCCTTATATTATAATTTTTGAACATTTATAGCCATAGGACCTTTTTCACCATTTTCAATATCAAAGGTCACACTTTCATCTTCGTGTAAATCTTTCTCAGAACCCTTTTCTTTGACTTGTGAATGATGTACGAAAACATCATCTCCTTTATTGCAAGATATAAATCCATATCCTTTTTCGCCATCAAACCATTTAACGACACCTGTTATTTTAGCCATAATAAAATTCCTCCTTATACATGAACTATCATCTGTAGTATTTGTTAAAAGAATAGATTTTAAACCTTAATACTAAAATATTTATAAAAAGACGCTTAATAATGAGGAACAAAAAGTTATAACAATCACAACACAAGAGGGGATATATATTTATATTAACCTTAAAATAAATATAAGAAAGAAAAAGCATATAACATATATAGAGCATTTACACTCCTGACTCATAATAATTATTATGTAAACTAAACTGACTTAAAATTAGATTGGTGCGGAAATATATTTTAATAAAGCTTTAAAAACTAAAACCTTTATGGAAATTATTTCTTTAGAAATAACAATTAAATTAAATTAAATTTTAAGCATTTAGAAAGTTTAGTCGTGATGGTCTTAGGCATATGAAAGAAAATAACAGATCCATGATGCGATGCTGACCTGTTATTTTTTTGAATATGCCTAACCAAAATTGATAGTGACCATCCAAAGTATAAGTATGTGATAAAGTCACAGACAATAATAATTATATTAACTAAACTTAAATTAAGAAATTGCAATTAATAAAGTTAAACTATGACTGTACATTATAAATATTTGCAGGGATAGTAATTTCATGTTTTTGAAATACTAATTGGTAAATTAAGAATATTAAATGTAATTGCAAAAATATAAAAATAGGCATATGAAATAAAATGGACTAGCATACTGATGTTTGGTTTTTTTATGTGCCATATAAGAAGGAGAGATTCTTATGAATAAAAAGGTTATTATTGTTGGTGGGGTTGCAGGTGGAGCATCGACTGCAGCTAGACTTAGAAGATTAGACGAAAATGCTGAAATAATTATGGTGGAAAAAGGTGAATATATATCTTTTGCTAACTGTGGGCTTCCTTATTATATAGGAGAAACTATTGACGAAAGAGGAAAATTAATAGTTCAAACAGTAGAAGAAATGAGTGAAAAATTTAATTTAGATATAAGAAATTTAAACGAAGTTTTAAGTATTGATAAAGGGAATAAGAAAGTTAAAATAAAAAATCATAAAACAGATGAGGAATATGAAGAAAATTATGATGTTTTAGTTTTATCTCCAGGAGCACATCCGTTAAAACCACAAATACCTGGAATAAATGAATGTGATAATTTATTTACTCTTAGAAATATACCTGATACAGATAAAATTAAATATTATGTAGATAATGTAAAGCCTAAACATGCAACAGTAATAGGTGGAGGATTTATAGGTCTTGAAATGGCTGAAAATCTTCATGCTAGGGGAATTGACATTACTATTGTCGAAGCAAGTGAGCAAGTTATGGCACCTCTTGATATAGAAATGGCAAGCATAATACATGAACATTTAATAGATAAAAATGTAGAATTAATATTAAAAGATGGAGTATCTGGCTTTGAAAATAAAGGGAAGAAGATAATATTAAGCAGTGGAAAAGAAATAGTAACTGATATGATAATATTATCAATTGGAGTTAAACCAGAAACAACAATTGCAAAAGAAGCTAATCTTAACTTAAATGAAAGAGGAGCCATTATAGTTGATAAATTTATGAAAACTTCAGATTCTAGTATTTATGCATTAGGAGATGCTGTTGAAGTGATGGACTTTGTAAATAAAAAGCAAACAATGATTCCACTTGCATGGCCTGCTAATAGACAAGGAAGAATAGTTGCAGATAATATATGTGGTAAAAATGTAGAATATAAAGGAATCCTTGGTTCATCAGTTGCTAAGGTATTTGATTATACAGTAGCTACAACTGGTAATAATGAAAGGATATTAAAGAGATTAGGGATAGAATATGAGGCTATTCACATCCATCCAGGCTCTCATGCAGGATATTATCCAGGCTCTTTCCCTATAGCATTTAAGATGTTATTTGATCCAAAGTCAGGAAAAATATTTGGTGCTCAAGGTGTAGGTCTTGATGGAGTTGAAAAACGTATAGATGTACTTGCAACTGCTATTAAAGGTAATCTTACAGTTGTTGATTTGCAAGATATTGAACCTTGTTATGCACCTCCATATAATTCAGCTAAAGATCCAGTTAATATGCTTGGATATTATGCTTCAAATATTATAGAAGGACTTACTGAGACCATTCAGTGGCATGAAATAGATAAATTGGACAAAGATAATTCTCTAATCATTGATGTAAGAGAAGAATTTGAGTTAGTTACAAGCGGCTTAGATAATTCTATTCATATTCCATTTGGAAAACTTCGCGATAGATTAAGTGAAATACCAAGAGATAAGAAAATATATGCTACATGCCAGGTTGGACTTAGAGGATATGTTGCTTGTAGAATCCTTGAGCAAAATGGAATTAAATGCACAAATATTGATGGAGGCATAAAGACATATATTAATGTAAAGAGGGCAGAAGAAAGTATTAAAAACCAATATAAAAACAGTAAAAAAATAAAAGATGAGGTAGCGATAATGAAATTAGAAGATTTAGATATAACAGAAATAAATGCTAATATTACTTTAAATGCATGCGGACTTCAATGTCCAGGGCCAATAAAAAGAGTTTTTGAAGAAATTAATAAAATGGAAGATGGAAATGTTCTAGAAGTAAAAGCTAGTGATCCTGGTTTTAGCAAGGATATAAAATCATGGTGTGATTCAACTCATAACACTTTATTAAAAGCAGAATTTGACAGTAAGGAAAAAGCTTTTGTAGCTTATATACAAAAAGGAACAGGAGTAGTTCAAAAACCTTCTGCATCAAACGTTGTAGAAAAAAATGGAGCAACATTAGTTGTATTTAGTGGAGATTTAGATAAGGCAATAGCTTCATTCATAATAGCAACAGGGGCAGCATCTATGGGTAAAGAAGTAACTATGTTCTTTACATTCTGGGGACTTAATATATTAAAGAGCCAAAGTAAACCTAAAGTAACTAAGGACACTATGGAAAAAATGTTTGATGTAATGCTTCCAGCACATCCAGGAAAATTACCATTATCACAAATGAATATGATGGGAATGGGCCCTGCAATGATAAAACAAATAATGAAAAAACATAATGTTGATGATTTAGAAACTTTAATAAAAAATGCAATAGATATGGGCGTTAAAATAGTAGCATGTTCAATGAGCATGGATTTAATGGGAATAAAAAAAGAAGAATTTATAGATGGTGTTGAAATAGGAGGAGTTGCTTCATACTTAGGATCAACAGAAGGGTCTGGATTGAATTTATTTATTTAAATGAAGAAGAATGAATTACAAAGATAGAGTAAGAAAAAATATATATAATAAAACTTAAAGATAGATAAAGGCTTGAGAAATTTCTTCAGCCTTTATTTATTTTTCGGTTTTTCTCTTGGTCATAAAAATGGTGATTTAATACTTGATAAATATGATAGAATAGACTATAATTACCATGAAGAATATGAACACGTGTGCAAAATACTTATTAAATAAATAGGATACTGTGAAAGAAATTATTTTAGTGCTTATGTAAACGAAATCTAAATTCAGAATGTGATATTAAGGCACATGAAAGAAAATAACAAGTCCAAAATGCCATGATTATTTTTCATCAGGCAAGGAAGCAGATTGGTCTCATAGCGAGCCTATTAGGGCAATCTGCTGACACAGCATGATGGAAAATAGGCTTGGCAGATGGACTTGTTATTTTTTTGATTGTGCCTAATTATGAAATAAGTGTTAATTGAAAGTAAATACAAAAGAAGTATTTTAAATTAACACATATAAAAAAATATTAAATTTAGAATATTGAAAGGAATATATTATGAGACTTATTTACAAATGCTTTCCAAAAGGAAAATTTAAAGTACTAACAATGAGTTATGATGATGGAAGAGAACCTGATAAAAGATTGATTTCATTATTTAATAAACATGGAATAAAAGGCAGTTTTCATTTGAATTCAGGACTTCTAAAAGATGCACCACCAACTCCAAATGATATGTATGGATTAAGAATACCAAAGGAAGAAATTAAAGAACTTTACAAGGGACATGAAATTTCATGCCATACTACTACTCACCCAACAATAGCAAGATCCCCTATTGGACATGTAGTTAAAGAAATTAGCGAAGATAGAGAAAAACTTGAAGAAATAGCTCAGTATACAGTAAGAGGTTTATCTTATCCAAATGGTTCATATAGTGATGAAATAAAAGCTATATTACCTAGTCTAGGAATAGAATATGGGCGAGTTGTTGAAGTCAGTGGAAACTTTGATATTCCAAGAGATTTTCTCGAATGGAAGGCAACTTGCCGTCATGCTGATCCTGATTTGTTAAAATATGCAGATGATTTCGTAGTATTAAGTAAAAAACAATATATGTATATGTTTTATGTTTGGGGACATAGTTATGAATTCCCAAGAGACAATAATTGGGATGTGATGGAAAAATTCTGTGAGAAGTTAGGAAATAGAGATGACATATGGTATGCAACGAATATAGAAATAGTTGATTATCTAAAAGCATGTGATAATTTACAATTTTCAATGAATGGTGAATTTGTATACAATCCTAACTTTAAATCAGTGTGGGTTAGTGTTAATGGAGTTATATATGAGATTCCTGGCGGAAAACAGGTTCATTTCAAATAAATGTTTATATTTATTATATAAGAATTATTTTGATTGATATGAAACTGTTTTAGGTATATATTGGTAAGTGGAGATTATTTTAGATATGGAGGAATATTTATGCTAAAATTAATGAGAGCACCATCAAAATATGTTCAAGGTAAGGATGCATTTTTAGAAGTATATGAAAACATTAAAGATTTAGGATCTTCAGTCTTGTTTGTATGCAGTAACAGTGGATATAAAGCATCTAAAGATAAGATTGAAAAGAGTTTTGAAGGAACAAATACTAAGATTATATTTGAAATTTTTAGTGGAATAAGTTCTACTGGAGAGATTGAAAGAATGCGTAAGATTGCTAAAGATAATAGTATTGAAATTATTGCCGCAATAGGTGGTGGTAGTGCTATTGATACAGCAAAGGCAACTGCATATTATGAAAAACTTCCAGTTGTTATTATGCCAACAGTTGTTGCTACAGATGCGCCATGTACAGGCTTATCAGTTATTTACAATGATGATGGAACATTTTCGAATTACATATTTTATCCTAAAAATCCAGATGTGGTAATTGTTGATACATCAATTATTGTAAAAGCTCCTGTAAGATTTTTAGTTGCAGGTATGGGAGATGCACTTGGAACTTATTTTGAAGCTAGAGCCTGTGTTAAGACAAATTCACCAAGTCTAGAAAATGGAGGAATTACTAAATCAGCAATGGCATTATGTTCACTTTGTTATGACACATTATTAGAAGATGGTTATATAGCTAAATTATCAGCTGAAAAAGGACTTTTAACTCCAGCAGTAGAAAACATTATCGAAGCTAATACTTACTTAAGTGGAGTTGGCGCAGATAATGGTGGACTAGCAGTAGCGCACTCTGTTTACAATGGTTTTACAGCACTTGAAGAATGTGAAAAGACAATGCATGGTGAATTAGTTGCATTTGGTACTATAGCGCAACTTATTATAGAAAATGCACCTCAAGAGGAACTTGATGAAGTTATAGAATTTTGTGTTTCAGTAGGACTTCCTATAACACTTGCAGAGGTAGGAGTAACAGATACTGAAAGAGTTAAGATTGCATGTGAAAAAGCATGTATGGAAGGTGAATCTATTCATAATATGCTTGGTGATGTTACACCAGAAGAGTTATATAATGCACTTCTTACTGCAGATGCTATTGGGAAAACAATATTAGATTAAACTTATGTAATTTTATAATACAATAAAAGAAAAAATACGGATAAATTGGACTATTGAGGTTAACAATAATTATAATCAACAGTCCAATTTATCTAGGGATAATAAAGAATTAAAAAAATAAGCTTGTTAGTTATTTGTGAGTCTACTAATACATAAGATAATACGGTAGGGACTCTAGCATAGTTCCAATGAATTTTAAGGTATGAAGGAGGAATAGTATGGATAATTCCTGTGGATATTCTTCTATTGAGGAGTTTATATCCAATAAGTTAATGAACTTTGCCAGAGAAATTATAGCAAGTAGAAGCATTACTCCAATAATTTTTTCTGAAAAAGAAATCAATGAACTTATAGAATTAAGCAAAGAATTTCTAGAAGATGACAGCCCAGCTTTAAAAAGTAACATTAAGGTTGAAATCATAAATGGTAAAATTCAATTACATGTTTCAAATAGCGTATTTAAGCTTGTTCCCGTTAATTTTAATGTAGAATCAATAGCAGGTATCAATAATAATAAAGTGGTTTTATGGATAGATAAAATTAAAACTGGATTTGTAAGTATTCCCATATCATCAGGAATAAAAAGAATTAAAGAATTTTCAAACCAGTATATTGATATTGATGAAGAAAATAAATGTATTATATTAAACATTTCTTTACCTGAAAATATAAAGCTCAAATCTATAAATATTAATGAGAAAAATTTAGAATTATATATTGGAGTTTCAATTAAATCTAAAGAAGATTTATTTAAAATTGCAGAAATATTTCCTGAAGATCTTAAACAGCAGATTAAAGCTTCAGGTATTGAAAAACTGGGCGATGTGGGGAAAAGTATTCTTTCTGGTGTTGCTGATTTTATAAAGAAACAAAAAAATGAAGAGGTGTAGTAATTTTAGAATATTTTAAAGTGATAAAAGATGCTACTGCTCAAAATCAAATAAAGAATAAAATCAATTTTACAGTCGATAAGTAAGAGAAGGTGTGGAGAAATCTATGCCTTAACTTATTTTTCAGATGTCTTGAGGGAGATAAAAATGATTATAAAAAGTATTGAAGTATCTGAAATTTTAGTGCCTTTAGTTACACCTTTTAAAACAGCACTAAGAACAGTTGAAGCTGTTAATGATATAGTGGTGAAGATTATATCTGATACTGGAGAAATAGGATATGGTGAAGCCGCACCAACAGCAGTAATAACTGGAGAAACAAAAGAATCAATTAAATGCGCAATTTTAAATTATATAAAGTCATCGATTATAGGAATGGAAATAGATAATTTAGAAAGTATAATGGAAAAAATAAATAGTTGTATTTTAAAAAATACTAGTGCAAAGGCTGCCGTGGATATGGCTATTTATGATTTGTATGCTAAAAAACTTAATTCACCTTTATATAAAATTCTTGGTGGATATAGAAATGAAATTACTACAGATATAACTATTAGTGTGAATAACATAGATCAAATGGTGCAAGATAGTATGAAAGCTGTGAAGGAAGGCTTTAATATTTTAAAGATAAAGGTTGGAAAAGAAGGAGAACAGGACATTGAAAGAATTGCTGAAATAAGAAAAGCAGTTGGAAAAAATGTAAGTCTTCGTGTAGATGCAAACCAAGGGTGGACAAGCAAACAAGCAGTAAAAATAATAAGTGCTTTTGAAGATAAAGATTTAAATATTGAATTGGTAGAACAGCCAGTTAAATACTGGGACTTAGAGGGAATGAAGTATGTAACCCAAAATACTTACACAAAAATTTTAGCAGATGAAAGTGTTTTTTCTCCACACGATGCAGTAAAGATAATTCAAGAAAGAGCAGCAGATTTAATTAATATAAAGCTTATGAAAACAGGCGGAATATATAATGCTTTAAAGATCTGCGATATAGCAGAAGTTTGTGGCGTAGAATGCATGATAGGATGTATGCTTGAAAGTAAAATAAGTGTGAGTGCTGCTGCAAATCTTGGTGCTGCTAGAAAAATAATAACCATGGTAGATTTAGATGGACCAGCACTTTGCAAAATTGATCCAATAAGTGGAGGACCTATTTTTAGTGGAAGTAATATTAAAATGAGCGAAAAAATTGGGATAGGTTTTGGACACTATCAAAAAAATAACAAGTCAGCATGCTAGTCTATTTTGCGCCATAAGGAAGCTCGACTCGTATTGACTCGCTGAGTAAGTGATTCACATAAAATCATAGATTGCACTGTGTGAAAGTTCTGCTACCCAAATGCAAGATTTGGAGCATCACTTTTGGTTCTCTACTCATCAGCATATTCACCTAATAGCTCACAAGGAGGTAAACATACCTCCTTGTCTGACGCAAAATATACATCGCATCATTGACTAATTATGGTAGGAGATGAGTATTAAATGATAAGACCAAAGCCATTAAAAAAGGGAGATAAGATAGGATTAATTGGAGCTTCAAGCCCAACAGCAGAAGATAGAATAGAACCTTCTATTAAAGCTATGGAGGATTTAGGATTTGAAGTTGTACTTGGAGAAAGCTGTAGAGGATATCATGGATTTTTATCTGGAAGTGATAAATTAAGGGCAAATGATATAAATAAAATGTTTAAAGATAAAAGTATTAAAGGTATTTTTACTATAAGAGGGGGATATGGTGCTGCTAGACTTTTAGATATGCTAGATTACGATATGATTAAGAAAAATCCAAAGGTATTTGCAGGATATAGTGATGTAACTGCCCTTCACAATGTATTCAATGAAAAATGTAAACTCATAACTTTTCACACACCAATGGCATCAACAGAATTTCATAAGGGTGTAGATGATTATACAATGAATTATTTCAAGAAAAACATCTTTAGCAATGAGCCTTTAGGGATACTTAAAAATCCAGAGGGACAAGAAATTAAAACTTTAGTTAGTGGAAAGGCAAAAGGAAAGTTAGTTGGAGGAAATCTTTCTTTAGTAGTTTCTTCTATGGGCACCCCATATGAGCTTGATACAAAGGGGAAAATATTATTTCTAGAAGATGTAGATGAATATCCATATAGAATAGATAGGATGTTATTGCAATTAAAACAATGCGGAAAATTTAAAGATGCAGCGGGAATTATTTTAGGCGCATGGACAAATTGTAAAGCAAATGAAGGCGATAATAGCTTAAGTTTAATGGAAGTCTTTGAAGAGCTTATAAAAACAGAAAAAAAACCTACAATTTATAATTTGGCTTGTGGACACTGTATGCCTACAATGAGTCTTCCTTTAGGAGTAATGGTCAAGATTAATGGAGATAAGAGCAAGATCACTGTACTTTAGAAATTGATATCTAAGGGGGTTGTTCAATGAAGTATGCAATAGTAAATAAGGCTGTTGGAGTATTAAAAAGTGAACCTAAAGAAGCTTCAGAAAATGCTGATGAAGTTTTATTTGGAATGAATGTTGAAATACTTAAAGAAGTAGAAAACAATTGGTTTTATGTAAGAACTCATTATGATTATGAAGGTTATATAAATGGAGATAATTTAATAATTAATGATGAGCTTTCAAAAAAATGGGGAAAAGATAAAAATATTGTGGTAATTAATTCATTTGCAGATGTACTTAATAAACCAGAGGCATCTGGATATGAAATTGCAAGTTTAACAAGAGGAGCTAATTTAATTTCATGTGGGGAAATAAGCGAAAATAAGAGATTTCTAAAAGTGAAGTTGCCAAGTGGAGAAAAAGGATGGATAAGAAAGAGCTTTACATCAAATTTAAAAACAGATTATGAAATAAAAGATGAAGAAAAGCTTAGAGAAAACTTAGCAAAATCAGCTCTAAGTTATCTTGGAACTCAATATAGATGGGGCGGAAAATCACCACTAGGAATAGATTGTTCAGGTCTTTGCTCTATGGCATATATGTTAAATGGAATATTGATTTATAGAGATGCAGATATAAAAGAAGGCTTTCCAGTAAGAGAAATACCTTTTACTAATATAAAAAAAGGAGATTTAATATTCTTTCCAGGGCATGTGGCAATGTATTTGAGGGATGGAAATTATGTTCATTCATCAACAAGTAATGATGTGGTGAAAGTGAATAGTTTTAATAAAAATGCTGGGAATTATAATGAATATTTAGGGATGTGTGCTAAGAGGGCTGGGAGTATATTTTAAAAGGGTTTGAACGTTGGAAATGAACAATTTGTAATTTATTTATGGTATAATAAGGTACAAAATGGATAATTAGAAATTATATAATTTAAAATTACAGATAGCTAACAAGCGGGAAGTTTAATGGAGATAATCACATGATTTGTTAAGATAGGCATTGTCCTAGTTTGGATTCTTATAATGTCTATAATGCGCAGTTGACTTAATCAAAATAAAGTGATTGCTGATTAAGAACGGTTTATATCAATAATAAAACCCACGAAATCAAATTTTCGTGGGTTTTTTACTGGTAAGACATATATAAAGTTTCTAATCATCATGTGTTTTATACTAATACAGTTATACTGCTGATTTTAAGTGTAAATAAGCAGTATATGCTTGCAAGATGCCTCCAATGAATAAGCCAACAGAAAAACCGGATAATAATGAATATAAAATGTTAAAGGAAAGTGTATTACATAACAATGGATTAACACTCATAGCAACATTTAATAAATACTTTACAAAAAAATTAGTCATCATAATAGTCATTGGTAAATATGTGCCAGTTCTACATAGAGAACCATCTTTTAGATATAGTTTTCTATATCTAGAATATAAAGAATAGGATATTAATGTACCTAAACACATACAGATAGTGTAAAAAATCATAGAAGTACCTAAATAACTAAAGTTTGTAAGTAATTTTTCTAAGCCCCAAATAATAAAGATAGATGGCATAATGAACATTTTAGAAAGGGATAACTCACTATCTTTACTAGCTTTAATTCCACGTTTTAAAAGAAAAATAAATATAACCCAAACATAAAAAGGAGTTCCGCCAACTATTTCTGAAATAATATTAATAATCATCATAATAATAACCTTCTTTCTTAATTCATATCATGTTGTAAGAGTACAATATAAATTAAATAAGGACAATATGGATTTACGTAAGCGGTATATTTATGTACCTAAGCGGTATTAAAACGAATATAAAATTTAATTAAGACCATTAAAAATAAACAACAACTTAGGGTTGTTGTTTATTTTTTCTATTTCTATCTAAAATCTCATTCATTTTTTTTACTTCTATTTTCTCATATTGATAATTAATAAGTCTTACACATAGATAAATTAATATGACTTCAATAAAAGTTGAAAATATTGATGATAAAGACATATCCCAGTTAAAAAGATAATTTGATGCAATAACCATTAACCAAATTATAATTATATACAAGAATGAGTTAAATATTGAATCCTCAGAAATAATATATTTATTAATAATCATTTTTATTAATGATAACACCAAAGATAAAGCTAATAATTCATACAGTTTGGTATTATCTAAATGTTGTTTTGTAACAAGTTGAAATAATATTATTACTGTAAAAACTACTGAGGTTAATTTTAATATTTGTTTTAAATATTTGAAGTTCATTCGCTATCCCTCATTCCCAATTTGTTTTTCAAATTTGTAACATATCTTCTTGAAATTATCACTTTTTCATTATTAGTTAAAAGAGCTTCTAGGTTGCCGCTTAACTTTGGATAGAAAGAGTATATTTTATTAATATTGAGTAACAAAGATTTAGAAACTCTAATAAAATTTGTAGTAGCTAATTGTCCCTCAAGTATATACAATTTTTCAGAAATTTCGTAGGTTTCAGTTTTGGTATAGATGAATATTTTTCTGTCTATTGATTCTATATAAAAAATTTCATCCACGTTTACTTTATAATATTTCTCTTCTTTTCTTCCAAGTAAGTGTTTAATGACTTCATTTGATGATGTCAGTAATTCTATAGCTTGAGTAACTTTTTTTTCAATATTGTGTACGTTAAAATTAACTTCTTCTTCTAATTGAGAAGAGATAATGTTTATATTAACCTTCATTTTTACACTCCTATAATTTTAATAATGTAGTATATTAAAAAACATATTGTGGTTTTATAAATAATCATTATTTTCCTTTTTATCTATTTTAAAGTTTTTAATTTTATATGTCTACAACTTTTACCATTTTTAATTTTAATGATTATGTGTTTGGTAAGCTATCCGAACTTCTAAATAATGATAAGTTAATTAAGGATATAGTAGCAAACATAAATACAACTAGAAAAGCTATGGTAGACCCATGAAAGAAGAACTCGAAAAGATTTTGAAGGAACTGGAAAAGGTCGAAGCTAAGAAGAAGAAAGTCTTTGAAGTCTATGAGGATGAAATAATAACTAAAAAAGACTTTTAAGATAGAATGGAAGATATAAAGTCAAGGGAAGAAATGCTCCAACAAGAAGCAAACAACCTAAAAAAAACATCCTAGATGACAGCGTACAAGAGGTTTCGTACGAGTTTGTAAGGGATATACTGTCAAGTTTCAATAAGATGTTGTCAGAATTACCTACAAGGGAACAGCAAAAGAGACTACTGCATATGCTAATCTCAAAAATAACTATAAGCAAAACTAGGGAGATTGAATCAATAGAACTTAATATAAATGATAACTTAATAATGTATTTAAATAACGGAGGAGAACCAAGTCCAGATGGGGGAGGTTCTCCTTTTTCTGCTGTTTCAAGAAGAATGTTGATGATAAATCCTGTGAATATAAAAATTTGTATATAATAAGAAAGACAAAATATAAGATGTCCTTTATAGGATAAGCATTGTCATTGTTTTACATCAAGGAATTGATGTAAAACAATTAAAACATAAGAAAAAATTGACAAATAAATAAGAGGGTGATATATTATTTCAAAAGGTAATACGTTACCTATTTATTTTGTAAGTAGGAGGAAATTATGAGAAAGCTTGAAATGATGGATGATTGTAGTTATTTATTTGGAACAATTTTTATACTTTCTAACAGGATGGACACCATGCTTCAAAGAGAATTTAAACAATTTAGCATTACAACAAAACAGTGGTTTTTATCAATTATTTTAGATAACTTATTTGATAATCCACCTACGATTAAAGAAGCAGCAAAAGAAATGGGAAGTTCTCATCAGAATGTAAAGCAGGTTGCTTTAAAGTTAGAGCAAAAAGGATTATTGAGTTTAGAAAAGGATAAAAAAGATACTCGAGTAACCTTACTTAAATTGACAGAGAATAGTCATGAGTTTTGGAAAATGATTAGAGAGGAAGGTTCAAATTTTCATCAAACATTGTTTAAAGATATAGATAAAGATGACTTAGAAACTGCAAGAAGAGTGATACAGACAATGCTATTACATATTGATGAAATGGATAATAAACTATAGATTTGACGAAGTAAAATATTACATAACTAATTTTTATAATGGGGGAGATTATGAATAAATATAATGATAAGTATTTGCATACAGTTACCATTCTAATTATTGTCTTAGGAATTTTAACATCAACAATAGGTCTATGGGATATATTTTATTAGAATTATTGGAATAATGCTTCCAATTCAAACAGCATTTCAGCTAATGGCAGGAATTTCCCTTCCAATTGAAGCTATTGTAACAAAGGTAGCAATCTTTATTATCTTAGCAATCTTTGCATTATATTTTAATATAAAATTTTTTAAGAACATAAAATGATTAAAGCGAAGTAAATTACAATTTGGGAATATATGCTACCAATTATTTTAATATATATTAAGTTATTGTGAGGTGTAAATAATGAAAAATATAGTAATATACAAGTCAAAGACTGGGTTTACAAAGAAATATGCAGAATGGATTGCAGAAGATTTGTCAGCAGATATTTTTGAGGTATCAAAGGTAACTATGAGCATACTGACCTCCTATGATACCATAATTTATGGTGGTAGTTTGTATGCTGGAGGAATCATTGGAGTAAAGCTAATAAAAGAAAATATTAACAAACTTAAAGATAAAAGGGTAGTAGTTTTTGCAACAGGAGCATCACCATTACGAGAAGATGTAATAAATGAAGTTAGAAATAAAAACTTTACTAAGAAGCAGCAAGAAGATATTAAGTTCTTTTATTTACGTGGGGGTTTTAATTATAGTAAACTGAACTCATTTGATAAATTTCTTATGATATTACTAAAATGGAAAATAAAAAACAAAAAGGAAGAAGAATTAACAAATGATGAAATAGGGATGCTTACTGCATATGACAAGCCAGTGGATTTTACAATGAAGAAGAATATTGAGAGAATAATAACTTATGTTAATTCATAATGTTCTTATGGTGTAATCGTTAAAAGCAAAATAATGAGAAGTATCTAAGGGGTACTTCTTATTTTAAGCAAAAAAATTTGTTATTATATTTAAGGGAGAAAAAAGTGTTATCTTTGCTAAATTCAAATATAAAATGGTGTTCATTTTGAACGCCATTTTTGAATGTAATTCTTTTAATATCATTTAAGGCTTAAAACAATTCTTCTAATTTTTATATCAATGAAATTTGTATACATAAAATTGATTATAAAGGCAATCGCAAATCCGCCAATAACATCAGACGGATAGTGATGCCCAACATATACTCTCGATATTCCAACAATGATAGATAACAATAATAAAATTGTTCCAAAAGGTTTAATTTTATTATTAATTCCTAAAGCTATGGTCATTACTCCAATTGCGTGACTGCTTGGAAATGAAGAATTAGCTTTATGTGTCAGTAACAAATTTACAGTATTATTTACAAAAGGTCTAGGGAAATAGTGAATAGCTCCAATTATATAGCTTATTAAAAAATTTAATACTAAAAGTAAAATAGTAGAGCTTGCAGTATATCTTAGTTTCATATTTCTTGTTTTTAGTCCCAATATATATATGCCGCATAATATCACTCCAAAAAGAATGGGAACATATTGAGAAAATATAATCATTATCTTGTCCAAAATCAAACTCTTATGAGCTAAATTGTTGATGGCTCTAAATAATTCTGCATTCATTTTAAAAAATCCTCCAAATACTATCGCTTATGTACAATATTAAACCAAAAGTTTATAATTGTACATAAGCGATAGTATATTTTAAGCTTAATTATGACTTAAGTTTCGCAGCTAGTAAATTCAATAAATAGACCTTGAAAAACAATCGAAAAAAAGCTAAAGGGATTTTGATGCTCAAATAGTAAGTGTAACAATTAGTTGTATCCTATACGTTTTTCTTGCCTATTATCGAAGGGTGAATGACTATGAAACACTTGGAACCTTATTGGAATTTATCAAAGATGATATGTGTAAAAAAACTGTAGCACAAAAGATATGGGAACTTTTCGATGAACTACTCTCAGTAGTTATTAGAGCAATAGCTGAATCAGGTGTTGTTGATATATTAAGTTTTAAAAATTCACCAGAATATGAATACTTAAAGAGTATATTCGAGGAGTCTTTTTTAGCAAATCAACTTTTAGAAATTAGTAATGCAAGTTGATTTTACAGATGTTTTTTGTGATGCAGTTAATAAGTAATGTATTTAAATAACGGAGGAGAACCAAATCTAGATGGAGGAGGTTCTCCTTCTTATTTTGTTTCAAGAAGAAGGTTGACGATAAATCCTGTGAATATAAAAATTTGCATATGATAATGCTGACTATGTAGATTTGACGCAGTAACTTATAAAAATGTTCTTTGAAAATTGAATAATGTGTAGTGGCGATTGCTTCATCAAAGGCAAGCCGACCATTGATATCATTTTAAAGATTATGATAAAAGGCAAAGTATTATTCTTTAAAGTTTGAAATTTTTTAAAACGCGAATAAGTTATATTTAAATTTCAAACAATAACTATAAAAAAATAATTATCGTTTTAAGGAGATTTTTATTTATGAAAAAAATATTCACTTTAATTGTTGTTATAGGTCTTATTTTAATAATTCGATGTGATACAGGTAGTAGTAAAATTACAACAACAAATATTGCACTAGGAAAGGATAGATTACAAACAATAAAAGAAAAAGGAGTATTAACTTTTGTTTCAGCAAATGACCCACCTTTTGTCTATATAAATCCTGAAACAAATAAGCTAAGTGGAATTGATGCTGATATCATAGCTGAAATTGCAAAGCGACTTGGAATTAATAAAATTGAACGAAAGGAAATACCATTTGCAGATCTATTAAACCAACTAAATACTGATGACAGTATAGATCTAGCAGCAGATGGGATATATATAACTCCTGAGCGTGAAGAGATAGTATCATTTACTCAACCACTATATAAGGAATCAGAAGCTGTTATTGTTCCAAAAGCTTCAAAAATTAATTTTAAGGATGATTTGAAAAATGCAGTAGTTGGAGCTGAAAGAGGTACGAAATTTGCAGATTTAATACAAGATTGGAAGAAAAATAACTTAGTAAAAGATGTGCTGGTTTTCGAAGATACTCCTAAATTATTGAATGCTATAAATAATGGGAAAATTGATGCAGGCGTATCTGATTCTACTTTTGTAAAATATTCTTTAAAAAACAAAAGCTTTTTTTTAAAGACATTAAGAGATTATACTCCTGAACTACAGGGAACTGCAGGAATAGCAGTTAAAAAAAGCGATATTACATTATTAAATGCTCTAAATGAAGAAATTAATGAGATGAAAGCAGATGGTACGTTGTATGCTATTCTTGTAGAGAATGGACTAGATAAAAATAATATGATTTGAAACTAATGACACAAGTATATACTTAACATATATTCATATCAACTTTAATTAACATTTGAAGAGAACGATTTGTTAGAAGCAATATTAAATGATGGTAGATTTATAGTTAATGATGAATATAAACTAATCTCAGGAAAGTATGTTTCAGTTAGTAAAAATAAAAATAACTGATTTCAACTGCTAATTAGGCACAATCAAATAAATAACAAGTCCATTTGCCAGCCTATTTTCCATCATGCTGCGTCGGCAAATTGACCTAATAGGCGCGCTATGAGGGCAATTCGTCTCCTTGCCTGATGAAAAATATTCATGGCAACTTTGGACCTGTTATTTATTTTCATGTGCCTTATCCATATAATATTTTAAAATATGCAAGTAAAATGACTATATAAAAGAAGAATTAATTAAATATTGTAAAATTGGTTTAAATTAAGAAAATGATTTAGAAAAGACATTACATATATGCAGATGTAGTGTCTTTTTTTCTTAAAGTCTAATTAATATGAAAAATTTGTAGTATTTTAACAGAAAAAAATTTATTAAATTCACTGAAATTTTATTAAGTAAAGCATATATATTAAATATAGAGCATATTCAAAAAATAATAAGTCAGTATGTTTTCATATGCCTAAAATAAAAAAATTAAGGGGAATGATAAATATGAGAGAAATAAAAGTTGTAAAATTTAGAGTTGATATGTACGATGATACAAAATTTAAAATAATAGATACAAAGCCTGAAAGAGATCTTATTCATTATATTTGGACTAGACTTGTAACGTTAGCTGGAAAAGTTAATTTAGAAGGCGATTTATATATTTCAAAAAACATTCCATATACAATAGAAACTTTAGCAATAGAATTTAATAGAGATATTGATCAAATTAAAGTAGCATTAGGTGTATTAATAGAATTAGAAATGATTGAACTTACTGAAGATAATATTTATAGAGTGAAAAATTTTGCAAAGCATCAAAATATCAAAGTAAAAGAAAGAATTAAATCTAATGATAAAGAGGAAGAGATAAAGAACAACGAAGTTCAGGTAAAAGAAAATTCAAAAAATGAAATACATGATAATGAAGAGAAAGAATCTGAAGAAAAAATAAGTAAAAAGGAAGTAGAAAAGGCTACAAATGGTGAAAGAGGTCATTTAGAAATTGCTTATAAAGATATTGACAAAATTGATAATAATATGAGTAACGAGAAGATTAATAATAATTCACAGGAGAGCATTCCAATACTTTTAGAAACGAAAAAAAATAAGCGGGTAAATAAAAAGAAGAAAAAAGAAATGAATATTGATGTTATTGATGAAGATGTTGAAGATAATAGCATTGTTTGCTTTTATGATGCTGATGATGGAAGACCTTTAGGCGTCGGTGAGCGTGTCGTGGGGGAGTGGTCTTTTTGATCGATTAATGTGGTCTTAATATTTCAGCTTCTAGTTATCCATTGAGAAACTTAGCATACTAGACTTTACATGTGACTACTGAAAGTAAGAAAGTAATATGCATGTAAATGTGGAAATACAGCTTATAAATCAGTATAATATGATTAAGAGAACAATTTTTTATATGTCAAAAATGTTACTTAGTCAATTGAAAAAAGGTGAAGATTATTCAAACTTAAATAGAACAGTAACTATTAATATATTGGATTTTAATTATTTAGAAGGTGAAAATTTTATTAAAAACTATGCTTTATTTGAAAAATAAACCAAGCAAGGAAAATAGAATTGAATATCAATGATAACTTGACAAATTTATGCAGTAATGATATTTTTCTATATATAGGTTATACAACTGACGGAAGTGGAATAAACCACAGGAAGTATAACAAATAATGAGCCGACCGTCTGGGCATGAGAACCCAGATAGTGGGCTCTTTATTGTTGTTTGAAAAGGAGTGTAACAATTAAATGAAAGAATTAAAATTAAAGTACGGATGTAATCCAAATCAAAAACCAGCTAGGATTTTTATGAAGGACGGTGAACTTCCTATAAAAGTTCTGAATGGAGATCCGGGGTATATTAACTTATTAGATGCATTTAATAGTTGGCAACTTGTAAAAGAATTAAAAGAAGCTACTGGACTCGTGGCTGCAGCTTCTTTTAAACATGTTAGCCCTGCTGGGGCAGCTGTAGCTGTTCCATTAACTGAAACATTAAAAAAGATGTATTTTGTTGAATGTGTAGATTTATCGGACATTGCTACTGCGTATATAAGAGCAAGAGGTGCAGATAGAATGTCATCTTATGGTGATTTTGTAGCTTTATCTGATGAATGTGATGAGCAAACAGCAAAATTTTTATTACATGAAGTTTCAGATGGAATAATCGCTCCATCTTATTCCGAAGCAGCTTTAGAAATATTGAAAAATAAAAGAAAGGGTAATTATTTAGTAATACAAATGGATATAAATTATATTCCAGAAGAAATAGAAACAAAACAGGTTTATGGAATAACATTTGAACAGAAACGTAACGATGTTAAAATAACAAAAGATATATTTAATAATATACCAACAAAAAATAAAACAATACCTGATAGTGCTAAAAGAGATTTAATTATATCTTTAATTACATTAAAATATACACAATCAAATTCTGTATGCTATGTGAAAGATGGGCAAGCAATTGGAATTGGTGCAGGGCAACAATCTAGAGTTCATTGTACTAGACTCGCTGGGAATAAAGCTGATGTATGGTTTTTAAGACAAAATCTTAAAGTTATGAATCTTCCTTTTAAGCCAGAAATAAAAAGGGCTGATAGAGATAATGCTATAGATGTTTATATTTCAGATGATTATATGGATATATTATCTGATGGTCAATGGGAAAATATTTTTACTGAAAAACCAGTTACATTAACCAAAGATGAAAAGAAAAAATGGCTAGAAAAATTAACTGGTGTAGCTTTAGGATCAGATGCATTTTTCCCATTTGGTGATAACATAGAACGTGCTGAAAAAAGCGGAGTTTCTTATATAGCACAAGCAGGTGGCTCTATAAGAGATGATAATGTAGTGAAAATATGTGATAAATACGATATAGCTATGGCATTTATAGGAATTCGTCTTTTTCACCATTAAGATAATATAGACGTATCTATATATTGCGAAAGTGATATAGTCATGGAGTAGAATCTTGAGGGTGTTAGTGTTAAGGCACATTCAAAAAAATAACAGGTCCATCTGCCAGCCTATTTTCCATCATCCTGCGTCAGCAGATTGCCCTAATAGGCCCACTATGAGTACAATCTACTTCCTTGCCTGATGAAAAATATCCATGGCATTTTGGACTTGTTATTTTCTTTCATGTGCCTAATATAAAATTACATTTTGTTGTGGTTAGCGAGAACCAAGCAAAAAACAATGAATACAAGAGATTACACTTAAAAGTAAACTTGTATATGTACCATGCGTTGTATGTTAAAATTTCTTTAAGGTGATTGAATATAAATATGAATATTTATATACTTAAATAAAGTATGGATTATTCATAAACTATGTAAATCCATCTAAATACATTTTAGTGGAGGTTAGTATGAAATATAAATTAATTTGCATAGATATGGATGGAACACTTTTAAATAGTAACCATAAAATTAGTGAGATTTCAAAAAATGCTCTTAGAAAAGCTCATGATATGGGCGTTCACGTAGTTATTAGTACAGGCAGGACTTATGTTGATGCAGTAGCTTATTCAGATTTAATAGGAATAAATTCTCCTGTTATTGCGTGTACTGGGGCAATTATTAAAGAAAAATATGGTGATGATGTTATTCATAAAAGTGTTATTAATGAGGAGTTATGTAAGGAGTTATTAGAAATTTTCAAAAAATACAATGTAAAACCTATTTTTAATAGTATATATAAAATACATTGTGGTGATTTAAAGCTAAAAATTGCTATAGAGTATTTAAAAATAAGAGGATTTATAAATAGAAATGTTAAACTAGATTATATAAAAAATGAAGGAAAATGGTTTGATGTTTTTAGGCATGAGAAAAACAATATAATTAAATGTGAGATTATAAATAGAAATAGAGAGAAATTAGATAATCTTAGAAAAGAATTAGAAAGTGTTAGTGGAATTGAAATTACAAGTTCATCCAAGCATAATATTGAAATTACTAAAAAGGGAGCTTCAAAGGGAAAAGCAATTGAACTACTTGCAAATTACTATAATATTAAAAAGGAAGAGATAATTGCCATAGGTGATAGTGATAATGATTTATCAGCCATAGAGTTTGCTGGCATGGGGATTGCAATGGGTAATGCTAATGAAAAAGTTAAGAAAAAATCAAACTTTGTTACAGATTCTAATGATAATGATGGTGTTGCAAAGGCTATAGACAAGTTTATCTTGAAATAGGAACTTGTTACTAAAACAAGTTCCTATTTAAGATTAGATTTTTGTGTTATATTATCTTACAGGACAAACTCCATTTGCACACTCTTTATCAATGATTTCGTGTTCTTCGTCGTCATCAAGTTCTGCTAACAATTCATAATCTATTGGTCTAATATTTTTTAGACGTTCTTCATAATCTTCCTTTGTTGTAGATTCATAAGGCAAAAGAGGATAAGTTTCATCCATCAATGGCAAGAAAGTTATACCAACTACATACTCAAAATTTTCATATAACCAGTCAGCAACGTCATTCCATTCTTCATCTTTTACATGTACAGTAATTGAAGTGTTATGATCTGTCCAGTTTAGCATTGATATTTTATAAAGTTCAAGCTGTTCTATTGCGCCAACATCATATTTTGTTTTTCCATCTGGAGATTTTATTGGGAACTCTATAACTTTTGTTGTACAATTTTCATCTGTTTGACCATTTTCGTTATATATAGGATAACATTTAAGTTTTTCTATCATTTTATATAATGGGTCAGATGTAGAAATTCTAACTCTTCTAATATAATAATTAGAATGTGAATAATGTATTCCTGAACTTACACATGGCAAAGTTGAAAGAGATCCTTCAGGCTTAATGGTAGTCATAAGCTCAGGCACTGAAATTCCAAGCTCATTGCAATATCTTGTACCTTCATTTCTAACAACTTGTTTCAAATGCTTTAGTAATTCAGCTAAATCTTCATAACTCATATTTATTTTATTAACCATATCCATCATACCAGTTAAAGAAATTCCAATTATTCTATCTTCTTTCATAACTTTATCCCATTCTGGAAGTTCAACAGTTACTAATGTCATTCTAATTGCTACTCTTGTAGATAATTTTAATGTTTCATCTAAATGTTCAATATCTAACTCATTATTTTCATTTACAGAAGCTACTAAATTATTTGTAGATAAATTACAGCATTCATGAGATTTAAGTAAAATTTCTCCACAGGGATTGCAACCCTTAAAAGAATCTTTTCTTTTTGCTGCTTCAGTTCCATTAATAAATCCTGGTTCACCATTTATTTTTATGGAATTTAATATTTCTTTTATTTTATCCAAAGATGGTTTTTCTTTATACAATACAGAATTATTACTCATTTTTCGATGAGAAACAGCTGAGTTTTCTATCCAATTTCCATCAACTATTGTGTAGAGATCACTTTTTGCATTAATAACATCTTTATCGTCTTTATCGCAAAGAATCATCATAGCACTACGTCTTACTCCACCAGATACAACATTTTCGCTTACTATAGTCGCTAGATCAAGAACGTCTATTGATTTTAAGTTACCATCTATAAGATTATTACAAACCTTACAAATCTTCTCAAACATCCTCTTTAAGGATTTGTGTCCAGATGCTCTTCCACCAAATCTTTTTAGTCTTTCACCTTCAGGTCTAACATAACTATAATCAATTATTATTTTTTTGATATTAATATGTTCTGGGTGTGTAATTAATTTGAAGTAAGTTTCTAATGCCTCACACCAACCTTCTTTACTATCACCAACTTTGATTGTAGCTATAGATGAATCTTTTGTATCTAAAATAAGTTTTGTAGATTCCATATATTCTTTTGGCATATATTTATGAACATCTTCAGTATATTCTCCAATTAAAGATATCTTTCTTACTTTAGGCATATTTGATATTAATTTTTTATCAATTCTAATTCCTACACCCGAACCAACCATAAGAAGATAAAATACATCTACAAAATCATGAAATTTCTCAATCATTGTAAAACAACAATTATAATTTGAAAGGGGATATTCTTTTACTATATCTGTCCCACCCATATAAAGAGTTCTGCCAGATGTAAAAGTTCTTAAATTAAATAAGTTATCAAATAAAAGTTCAGCTTCTTTAACTTCATCTTTCATGTTTATAAATAATCCCTGTTTCATTTTAAAATCTATACCAAGTTCAATATTATATTCAGTTGTTCTAAGAACAGTTTCAAACCAATTTTCCCTTCTTTTTTTATCATCCAAATACCTTGAATAAGTTCTTAAATAAACAAATTCACCAATATTGCTTAAGGGTGTATTTTTAACCTCTCTATATTCTTTTAAAAATTCCTCTGATAATATTCTATTCATGTTATATTCCTCCACACTTGCTTTCAAATAATTTAAGAAGTCTTTAAACACTTCTTTTGTTCTTTTTTAAAGTATAGTATCATTTATTAAGTGATAATTATTATTTTATACTATTTCATGGGAAAATACAATATGTTGTGTTTATTAATATGTTTAACACTATATATAGGTGTTATCTGCTTGCCTATTGATAGGGCTATTAAAAAAACTATTTGGATTCTAAATAGTCTACTATGAGGCAAACATACCCTTTGTCTGTGGGAAGTATACATAGAGCATCTTTGATTTGCTATTTTCTCTCACGTGCCTAAATGAGGAATTATATTGACATCTATTCTACAATATTGAATAATTAGACTAATATATAAATTATTATTAATATATATATTATATGTAAATTCGGCACATTCAAAAAATAACAAGTCAGTATGTTAGTCTATTTTGTCTGACTCAAATATACATTGCATCAATGACTTGTTATTATATTTGATGTACCTTAGTAGAAAGAATTAAACAAAATAGATAATATACTTGATGAAGAAAGAAGGATAACATACAATGATTCATGAAATTGCACCGTACATATTTAATAGCCAGATAAATAAAAGAAGCCCTGAGGATAAAGATGTACTTCTTTATTATAAAGATGGACAAGTCTTACTAAAAGGTAAGGGTGAAGAATTAGAATTGCCTAAAATGTCTGATATAAAGGGATTAAAAGATGTTTATGAAAAGACAGAGTATTTGTTTTCTATTGATGAAATAGGTTTTTTTCTTTTAAGAGAAGAAAAAATAGAAGAGAATGAAAAATTGAATTATTACGATATACAAATATTTAGAACATTTATGCCACAACACATGGCTTTTGCCGGTATAACAGGAAATCAATTATATAGATGGTTAGAAAACCATAAATGTTGTGGCTGCTGTGGAAGTGAAATGATAAAAAGTGAAAATGAAAGAGCAATGGTCTGTAATAAGTGTGGTCGAAGTGTATATCCAACCATTTCACCAGCTGTAACTGTTGCGATTACAAATGGAGATAAAATTTTACTTGCAAGAAATGCCCATGGGAACTTTAAAAAATTTGCTTTAGTTGCAGGTTTCGTTGAAGTGGGAGAATCTTTTGAAGAAACAGTTAAGCGTGAAGTCATGGAAGAGGTAGGACTAAAAGTAAAAAATATTAGATACTATAAGAGTCAGCCATGGGCATTTTCAGATACTGAAATGATTGGCTTTTTTGTAGAGCTAGATGGGGATGATAAAGTAACCATTCAAGAATCAGAGATTGCTGAAGCAAGATGGTTTAGCAGGGAAGAATTGTCTGATGATTTATCTCAAATAAGTCTTTCTTATGAAATGATAGAAGAATTCCGATGCAACAGGCATTTATAATATGAATAAAACAGAAGACGATATGAAAAAATTTGAGTATGAAATATGATACTATGATATTTTGTTTCATTAGATATGCACTAGCCGACGGTTTGAAAAATAAAATTATAATTAAAACAAAGCAATTTATTTAAATGCTGTATTATTCTAAAAAGAATTTTACAGCATTTTTACTAAGATACTATAAGTATCTCCTTCACACCCCCCTGGGGAAATATCATCAAACATAACATTGCATATAACTCATATTTCGCTGAATGCTATGCACTTTAGCGAAATATTTTTTCTTCATTTAAAATTTGGAATAATAGCTACACATATGTAAATTATTCCATGAGAAATCTCTAATTTATCCCTAATAAAA
>Ga0302140_10001119_pt1 | contig 35075 bp, 29 predicted proteins | sample I_Bog_E1_1_FD_202095 | JGI IMG/M metagenome (GOLD analysis project Ga0302140, IMG submission 202095) | Peat permafrost microbial communities from Stordalen Mire near Abisko, Sweden - I_Bog_E1_1 | ecosystem: Environmental > Terrestrial > Soil > Wetlands > Peat | place: Sweden: Abisko, Stordalen... | reverse complement strand
GATAGGTCAGAGGTGTAAGTATGGTAACATATTTAGCTGACTGATACTAATAGGTCGAGGGCTTGACCAATATATAATCAAGTTGTAAAAAATACATTAATATCTATATGCAATTTTGAAAGAACAATTCTTTCAAAAGAAACTTCAACTCATATTCATTCGTTGAAGTACAGTTCTTTTATCTAAATCGTAGATTTAGAAAGAACTAGCATCTCGTGATGATGGCATAGAGGTAACACTCCTTCCCATTCCGAACAGGACAGTTAAGGTCTATAGCGCCGATGGTACTGCACGGGTGACTGTGTGGCAGAGTAGGACGTTGCGAGGTAAGTAAAAGATAGTTGTAATAACTATCTTTTTTATTTTAGCTATTTTTGATTTTATTAGAATAATGTTTAGTCTTTGTATAGGAAAGATGTAAAACAAGACTTATTAAATTAGTGGAGGAACTATGTATTCATATAAAATAATGTTGCTTATAATATGTCCATTGGTATTTTGTGCAGGATTTGTAGATGCTGTTGCAGGTGGAGGTGGAATAATATCATTACCAGCATATATTTTTGCTGGAATTCCGATACATGTTGCATATGGAACTAATAAATTTGCAAATTGCATTGGTACATCTGCTGCATCTATTAAATTTTTCAAAAGTGGAAATATAAAAATGAAATCTGCGTTACTATCAGCATTGGGTGCATTAGTTGGTTCGTGGTTTGGTGCACAATTAGTAGTATTTTTAAATGAAGAATGCTTAAAATATTGTTTACTTATAATTTTACCAATAGTTACAGTTTTTTTACTCTTTAATAGAAACTTTGGAGTAGAAAAAAGTATAAAAGAAGTCTCCAACAGAAAAGTTTATCCACTAGCGATAGTCATAGGAGTAATAATAGGTGCATATGATGGTTTCTTTGGACCAGGAACAGGTACATTCTTAGTATTAGCATTCACATCTTTTTTAGGTTTTAATCTTATAACTGCATCAGGTAATGCTAAAGTAGTGAATTTAGCATCTAATTTTGCTGCTCTGATAGTTTATATATTAAATGGCAAGGTATTCTTCATAATAGGTATACCTGCAGCTGTTTGTGCAACTTTAGGAAACTATCTAGGAGCACATCTTGCAATTAAAAATGGTTCAAAGGTTATAAAACCAATATTAGTAGTAGTAATAGCTATGTTATTTGGTAAAGTAATATATAGCTTTTTGTTTACAAGTAGTTAATTGAGTGATATAATTCTAATAAATTTAATAACGAAAACCTAAGGTAGAGGCGCCATTAATAAAAATTACTTATTATGAGTTTGCAAACTTTGATTAATAAGGAAAGGTATTATGGCCGAAGATTTAAATTGTGCAAAGATTTATTTCTGGGTATGCATAGAATATGTGCATAACTGTCACGGAAGTGGAGAGCTACAAGGATTTGATGAAATTGAAAATAATAATAGTAGCAATAGTATTATTTTTTAGTTTTAGATAAAGCTTTATGCGATTAACTCTACCCGTTGGTATATATACTAGCGGGTTTTCTTATTTTACTAAGTATCCCTTGAGGGTACATTGTGACCCTTGTAGTTATAAAATAAATTTGAGGAGTTGTAATAATTGATGAAAATTGAAGGAGTATTAGTACCATTAGTAACACCATTCAAAGATGGGGAGGTAGATTTAAAGTCCTATGAAAGAATGATTAATCATTATATAGAAGAAGGAGTAAGTGGAATTATACCACTTGCAACCACTGGGGAATCACCCACTATTTTAGACAATGAATATGAAGAAGTCTTGGCTAAAACCATTGAATATAATAATAATAGAGTACCAATATATGTAGGATTAGGTGGAAATCATACTAGCGAAGTAGTTAATAAACTAAAAGTAGTAGAAAGGTATAATGTGGATGGAATATTATCTGTAGCTCCATATTATTCAAGACCAAATCAAAGAGGACTTTATGAACATTTTAGAAGTATATCTGAAGCAACTAATTTAGATATTATAATTTATAATATCCCATATAGAACGGGAACTAATGTTGAAAATGAAACTGTGCATAGATTGGCAGCATTAAAAAATATTATAGGACTAAAAGATTGTTCGGGAGATATGAAGCAAACGACGGATTTATTGATTAACCCACCAAAGGACTTCTCAATTTTAACAGGAGAGGATGCATATTTTTATACAACACTTATTCTTGGTGGACAAGGCGGGATAATGGGATCTGCTCATTTAAGAACTAAAGAATTTATTGAAGTATATAACTTGGTTAGAACTAATAATCACCAAGCTGCACTAAAAAAATGGCAGTCATTATATAATATAATACCACTTTTATTTGCAGAGCCTAATCCTACGCCATTGAAATATTGTCTAAACAAATTAGGGTTAATAGATTCAGATGAAGTCAGATTACCATTAGTTAATATTACAGCGGAATTAGAAAGTAAGTTAGATACTATTATTAAATAAACATAAATTTATGTAGATACATCCTCAAATGATCTGCTAACATTATGATTTGATCATAAGTTTAATTGTCAGAAACATACTTATAATGTAAAATGGATGAATATTTTGCTTTGACTAGTATAAAAATTAGGCGTAAGATAGAAGTTGACAAGTTAAATAAGGAAGTGATTAGAAATGATGCCCAAGTTCTTTTATATGATTAAGAACAAGGAAATTACAAAAGAGCAAGTTATGAAAGATATCATAGCTGGAATTATTGTTGCTGTAATAGCATTACCATTGTCAATAGCACTTGGTATATCATCAGGCGTGTCACCTGAGAAGGGTCTTATTACAGCGATTTTTGCAGGATTTATAATCTCATTTTTAGGCGGTAGTAAAGTCCAAATAGGTGGGCCTACAGCAGCTTTTGTTGTTATAATTTATTCAATTATTCAACAATATGGTTTAAATGGACTTATTATTGCTACAATAATGGCTGGAGTTATATTAGTCATAATGGGATTATTAAGATTTGGTTCATTAATTAAGTATATACCGCAAACGATAACTATAGGGTTTACGTCGGGTATAGCAGTAACATTAATGTCATCACAACTTAATGATTTTTTAGGATTACAAATTAACAATGTGCCAGCAGAATTTTTTGAAAAGTGGCAAAGTTATTTTGCAAATATAGGATCGTTAAATATATGGTCTTTAATAATAGGTACAAGCTCCGTTATTATAATAGTGCTTTGGCCTAAGATTAATAAGACGATACCAGGTTCAATGATTGCATTGGTCATTGCAACTGTTGCTGTAAAATTATTAAATCTACCAGTAGAAACAATAGGAAGTAGATTTCAGGAAATTTCATCGGCAATACCAATTCCTGCATTGCCAGGAATTAGTATTGCTATAATAAATAAATTATTTGGATCTGCTATGACAATTGCTATTTTAGCAGCTCTAGAATCATTACTATCAGCAGTGGTAGCAGATGGAATGATTGGAGATACACATGATTCTAATATGGAGCTTGTTGCTCAAGGATTAGCTAATATTACATCGGGACTATTTGGTGGAATACCAGCTACAGGTGCTATAGCAAGAACTGCTGCTAATGTAAAATCAAGTGGAGGAAGTCCCATATCAGGAATGGTCCATGCTATAACATTATTAGTTACTATGTTAGTTTTAATGCCTCTTGCAAAGATGATACCTATGACTGTACTTGCTGCAATATTGATAGTTGTATCATATAACATGAGTGAATGGAGATCTTTTAAGGCGTTATTAAAAGCTCCTAAGAGTGATGTTATTGTATTGTTAATTACATTTGGATGTACAGTTATATTTGATTTAGTTGTTGCAATAAGTATTGGAATGGTTATGGCAATGTTCTTATTCATGAAGAGAGTATCAGACACTACTGAAATTAGAGATTTAGTAGAGGAGAAAGTTTTTGATGATGATACAGCTGCTATATTAGAAAAAGCAGATGGGAGAATACGTGTATATCAAGTAAATGGACCACTATTTTTTGGAGTAGTACAAGAGTTTATTGCAAAAATGAAAGAACTTGAATCTTCTGTTGGTGTTGTTATTTTAGATTTGAGACATACCCATGCGATAGATGCCTCTGCAATAGATGCATTAACTAGATTACTTAAACATTGTAATACCTTAAACATAAAACTTTGCTTAACGCACGTACAAGAGCAACCAATGAAGGTATTGGATAAGATGGGTTTTGCAGTTAAAATTGGAATAAGCCATATATATGAAACTAAGACAGAAGCAATAGAAAAGGCTTATGATTATATAAAACATCTTGAGGCATCTTAAACTTTAAGATATTTTTTAGTTTCTAGATTAAGAACAATAATTAAGCTAATATTATCACGACTTAACTGTTATTTCCAAGGAAATAATAAGAATGTATCGGCTAAATATCATAAAAAACCATAAATACACTATTGGATGAAAGTATATTTAAGTGAGTTTTGCAAATACTATTGTTGAAAAATGGATAAGGAGTGATAAAAAATGGATGCAAATTCATCTATAAAATGTTCAGTTGACAAATGTAAATATCATGCACAGGCAAAGGTATATTGTACATTACAAGAAATCCAAGTAGGTACACACGAACAAAATCCAACAAAGATTGAATGTACAGATTGTCAGTCATTTCAATTAAAATAGCTTATATTTTATTCTTAATGAAAAGATGTTCTAAAGAAAATACACAATTAGAACATCTTTTCTAATTTTATTTTAAGATATATATATAAAAGTATCTATTAGTAGCTATTTTCAAATAGATTTCTTTTTACAACAGAGATACAAATAAAAATTTCAAAATGTATATTAACAATAAATTATAATTAAATTTAAGAAAAGAATTTAATAATAAAAATTATATATATGAGAGAGGTATATTTATGGAATATGAATGGGAAAGAAAGTTTCCATTTTTAGAAATTGACAATACTGGAGTTAGCAAATTATTTGAAGGTATATTGGAAGCACGAAATATTATTAATGTAATACCAATAGATGAGGGTTGTAGAACAACAAATTATATTATTGAAACAAATGATTCTCAAAGGAAGTATATTTTAAAAATATTTTTTTCAACAGAACAAAACTATAAAAAAGAATTTAAATTATTAGCTAAACTCAAAGAAAATGAAAATATGCCTGTCCCTAAGATATATAAGATTAGTAATCATGAAGTTGTTCAAAATAAAGAATATGCAATTTATGAGTATATAGAAGGAAAGACTATAGGACAAGCTATAAGTGAAGGATATGTGTTAGAAGAAAATTTTGTTAGAGAGGTTGCAGGCTCTTTAGCAAAAATACATAGTTATAAATTTGATACAACAGGATTTTTGGATGAAAATTTAAATATAAGAGAGGAATTACCTCCACTCATTTCATGGTATGAAAATTTTATGGGAGATAGAGCTCAAAATCGTTTAGGTAAAGATATTATAGAAAAAATTAATAGCATAGTTATAGATAATAGAAAGATATTAACTGAATTGGATCAAGATATTAGGTTAGTTCATGGAGATTTTCAAGGAACTAATATATTAATTAAAGATGGTAAACTAGGTGGGATTTTAGATTGGGAGTTTGTGATGGCTGGACACCCATTATCAGATATAGGACAGTTTTTTAGATATGAAGAATACTTTAATAAAAAATTAGTACAAGTATTTGAAGATGAGTATAATAAGAATTCAAGTTATAAGCTTATTGATGATTGGCATAAAGTAAGTAAACTTCGTGATTTAGTGAATTTAGTTCAATTAATTGATTCTAAGGAATATATGCCGAAAAAGTACGCAAACATAAAGATGATAGTAGTTAATATTTTAAAACAATTTTGATTGAATATTAAACAAAATAAATTTATTTTGAAAAAAATATTGACAAAATTATAGTAGCATAATATACTATGAAATAAGAACAATGGTGTTTGAGAAATATATTTAAAAGTATGTTTCTTAGGCACCTTTTTTTATTAAAAAAAATTATAATATTATAATTATTAAAAAAGATTTTGTAAAATTATTTTCAAAGGTAGCATGGCGCAGTTACTTTTAAATTAATACTGATCTTAAAATTTTAAAAAGAAAACTATAAGTGAATAAATTAGAACTTTTTAAAGAAAACTATAAGTAATAGACTAGAATTTTGTTTTAAAATTCACTATATTTAAGGGGGATATTTTTATGGAAATTAATTTAGGCGATAGTGCTTTTATATTGATTTGTTCAGCACTTGTACTTTTAATGACACCAGGACTTGCATTTTTTTATGGTGGAATGGTTCGTAGGAAAAATGTTTTAAACACGTTGATGTCTTCATTCTTTATTTGTGGATTAGCATCAATAATGTGGGTTTTAGTAGGTTATTCATTGTCTTTTGGTAATGATTTCCATGGGGTAATAGGTGGGCTTAATTTCTTAGGCTTTAATGGGGTAGGAGCAGATCCTTCAGCATATGCACCTACTATACCTCAAGAGCTTTTTGCGGCATTTCAAATGATGTTTGCAATAATTACTCCAGCACTTATAACTGGATCTTTAGTAGGAAGAATGAAGTTTTCAGCATTATTCATATTTGTAGGAGTATGGTCACTTTTAGTATATTATCCAATGGCTCATATGGTATGGGGTACTGGTGGATTAATCAGTTCTTTAGGAGCTGTTGATTTTGCCGGAGGAGATGTAGTTCATATAAGTTCAGGTATTTCAGGTCTTGTAGCTTGTATTATGTTAGGTAAGAGACGTGGACACGGAATGATGTCATATAGACCTCATAATATTCCATTTGTAGTTCTTGGAGCAGCATTACTTTGGTTTGGATGGTTTGGATTTAATGCAGGTAGTGCATTAGGAGCTGGTCCACTTGCAGTACATGCGTTCATGACAACAAATACTGCAGCAGCAGCAGCAATGCTTTCATGGATGTTAATTGAAAAAGTAAAACATGGTAAACCAACACTACTTGGAGCAGCAACAGGAGCAGTAGTAGGGTTAGTTGCAATTACACCGGCAGCGGGTTTTGTTTCAATTTTGGCATCAATTATAATAGGTATAGCAGTATCTCCAATTTGTTTCTTCTTTATGGAAAAGGTAAAAGCTAAGTTTGGATATGATGATGCACTTGACGCTTTTGGATGTCACGGAATCGGTGGAGTTTGGGGTGGTATCGCAACTGGACTTTTTGGTCAAACTGTAATTAATCCTGTAGCACAATGGAATGGTCTTTTCTATGGAGATACTAAACTTTTCATTGCACAAATAATGGGTATTGCAATAACAATAATATTTGCAGGTGGTATGACCTTCTTAATTATAAAGGTTATGAAGTTATTTATGAATATTAGAGTTGAAAGTTCAGAAGAAGCTGAAGGACTTGATGTAGCTGAACATGGTGAAACAGCTTATCCTGCATTTAACGGTTTAGATTAGCCTATAGTGATAGATTTATACTAAGATTTTTGGTACAATTATAGTGTAATAAACTACAGTGGAATAAATAATATTTTATAGAATATATGTTGTGATAACAATCAATTCAAAAATAATCTATGGTATAGTTTTTAGATAGATAATTGATAAAGCAACATATATTTAGGTATCATATGCTTATTGTATATGTATGATTAGAGGGGAGAATATATTATGAAAAGAATAGAAGCAATTATAAGACCTTCAAAGCTTGAAGATATTAAAGAAGCATTAAAAAATAGTAATATAAATGGAGTAACTATAAGCCAAGTTATGGGATGCGGACAACAACGTGGCTGGACAGAATACCATAGGGGTACTGAAATAACAACTAATGTATTACCTAAGATAGAAGTTAAGATAGTTGTTGAAGATGATAATGTAGAGGATGTTATTAAATTAATCACATCAATTGCTAGAACTGGAGAAGTTGGTGATGGAAAGATATTTGTTGTTGATATTGCAGACTGTGTAAGAATTAGAACTGGTGAAAGAGGGAATTCTGCATTATAAGATAATATATAGTATAATAATGTAAGAGAATATGGAATAAAAAAGAGAATTGTATTTAAGTTTTTTTAATATACTTTATAAGTAGTATATATGAAACAGTAGATAAATTTGTGTTATGCAGAATTATCTACTGTTTTCTATTTAAGGTACATCTTTAGTCTATTATTTTCTTCCATGTACTTAATATTTTAAAGATGTCTTAAAATTTTGAAAATTTTTTTGGTTAAGAATTGAAATACTTGATATACTAATAACTAGGATAGGTTCAAATCTGAAATGCGAATATAAGATAAATTTATATTGCTAATTATAGAAAGTTTAAAGGAGTATATTATGACTGATAAAGAGATTTTTTTTAACATAGAAAAACATTTACTTAATGATGATAAACCTTCTATCTATCTAGAAGAAGCATTAAAAGATCATATGTTTGATAAGTATCCATTCATAATGATTAAGGAGCTACAATATGTTAACCAAAATCCCAAATTTCATTCTGAAGGGAATGTATTTATTCATACAATGATGGTTGTTGATGAAGGTGCAAAAAATAGAGAAAAAAGCAGGGATAAAAGGGTTTTTATGTGGGTACTTCTATTACATGACATAGGTAAGAAACCTACAACGAAGGTTAGGAATGGAAGATTAACTTCTTATGATCATGATATTGTAGGAGCAGATATGACTAAAGAATTTTTAACTTATTTTAATGAGGAAGAAAATTTTATAAACGAAGTAAGAGCACTTGTAAGATGGCATATGCAGAGCTTATTTGTAACCAAGAACTTGAAATTTCAAAATGTAAGTAATATGTTAGAAGAAGTGAATATTAATGAAATAGTCCTAGTTTCACTTTGTGATAGATTAGGTAGAGGAAACTTAAATTATAATGAAATTAAGAATACAAGAATTGAAGTAAATAAATTTAAAGAAAAAATAAGTGATTTTTATAAAGATAAATAAAATAAATGATTTTTTATGCTAGTTTATTTATATAAGAATAATTTCTTTATTGTATGTTACAATTAAGAATTATGCCATCCATCCTAATGAGTAGAATAGAATACCTAGAATGAATATTCCAAAGATAATCCAAACTGCACTAACTTTCATCTTAAGTAATTTCATACAAGCGAAAGTACATAATAATGGAAGTAAACCAGGTAATAGAGAATCTAAGATAGTTTGCACAGTTGTAATAGCTGTTGTTCCATCTGCTTTAGCGATAGTTGAAACAACTATTGGAACATTTATAGTGGTCCATCTGTTAACAAGAGCACCCATTACAAACAATCCAAGGATAGAAGCACCTTCTGTTAATTTTTGAAGTGTACCATCAGCCATATCTGCAACGATAGTAGTTCCTTTAGAATAACCATAGCTAATTCCAAAGTATCTCACTGCAAGACGAACTGCATTAAATAATACAAAGAATAATATTGGTCCAAGTAAGCTACCGGTTAATGCTACTGAAGCACCTAAAGCAGCACAAACTGGTCTTAATGTACCCCAGAATATTGGATCACCGACACCTGCAAGAGGTCCCATTAAACCTATCTTAAGACCATTAATAGCAGCATCATCAATATCAGCGCCATTAGCCTTTTGTTCTTCCATAGCAGCTGTAACTCCTAAAATTGGAGCAGTAACGAACGGTTGTGTATTATAGAATTCAAGATGTCCCTTAATAGCTTGTTTTCTTTCATCACCAGTATATAATCTCTTAATTACTGGAACCATTGCGAAACAATATCCTAAAGCTTGCATTCTTTCATAATTCCAAGAACCTTGGCTTAAGTTTGAACGAATGAACATACTTGTAAGGTCACCCTTGGTAAGTTTCTTTTCTAAATCTTTACTCATTATATTTTACCTCCTCTTCCAGTCTATAATTCATCGTCTGCATCATTAGATGAAGCAGGTGTAGTAACAGCAGCACTTGTATTATACTTAGGGCTTAATTGAATGTAGACTATAGCAGCTACAGTTCCGACTACACCTAATGCAACTAAGTTTAAGTTTGCAATTGCAGCAACAACAAATCCCAAGAAGAAGAAAGGCATTAAATGCTTTGCTTCCATCATGTTAATAACCATTGCATATCCAACTACAACTGCAACACCACCACCAACACGAAGTCCGCCAGTTACAACTGCAGGAATAGATGCTAACATGTTTTGAACAATATCTGTTCCAACAAACATAGCAACGATTACAGCAGGAATAGCTACACGTAGAGCAAAGCACCGATGTGACACATATCAACGCCTGTAAGATTTCCTTCTTTACCAAAGTTATCTGCTTGATGTTGGAAAAATACAGTAATAGTTCTAGCAAGTATAGTTAATACTTGTCCAGCGGCAGCGATAGGAATTGCAATAGCTATACCAGCACTTACATCTTGCTTACCAGCAATTACAAGAATAGTAGAAACGACACTAGCTAAGGCAGCATCAGGAGCCATTGCAGCACCTATATTCATCCAGCCAAGGGCCATCATTTCAAGTGTACCACCAATTATAATTCCAGTTTTTAAGTCTCCTAAAACAAGCCCGATTAATGTACATGCGATTAATGGTCTATGAGTTTGGAATTCATCAAGAACACTACCCATACCACGAACACATGCGATTATGAAGATAAGAATGATTTGAACTGTATTAATTTGCATAAGAGTACCTCCTTATTAGATAATTATTTATATTTAAATTGATAAATATACTAATTGAATGTAAATGTTTAAAGTGTAGATTGTAAAAATGCAGTCAAACTACATTTTTATAATCTAACTCATTTATAAGATTGTTATATTTATCTAGTAAATTATCTGTACCTTCACCTGGTTTAAATGTTACAACACCCACATTTGTTTGAGAACCAAAAATCATTTCTGATGATTTAACAAGTTCTTCTGAGAATTTTCCGTGAGTACTTATAATTAATGCGATCACTATTTTATCACCCTTTCCTTTTTAGAATTAATATTTTGTGTGTATGCTAATATATATAGCAATTAGTGTGCCAATATAGTGTATTAAAAAAGACAAAACACTATAAAATATGCAATTCTAGTACACTTACGAAAAAATAATTATAAGTATTCAATACACTATAAATAAGTATTAATACACTTTATACAGAAAACGATATACTTGTACTTAATATAATTGAAATTTGATACTAATTTTAAATTAGTCAATTTCTAATATTCATTAAGCATATCAACCATATAATATAGTTCATCATTAGTTAATGAGATAGATAATGAATTCTTAAATATTAAGCTAGCTTTTTTTAAGGCAGATAAATTGTTTTTATTTAGTGTATCAGGAGATTCTTTATAGACTAAACTATCATCTATAATCATTCTCTCTAAGGCACAAGCAACATGTAGCATAATCCTTAGTTTATTAGAATTTCCATAATTTATACACAGAGATTTTTCAATATTAATAACAAAGTCTTCTAATAGTGAGCATATTTTCTCTGGATTAAGGAATGTTAGCATTTCTCTAAGGCCTTGCTTGCAAAGGGTTTTTAGAACTATTTGATTTTCTGCCTTATTATTCGGAGCAATAATAACTTTCCCATCAATTAAATTTTTTAATACTTTTTCGCCAGATCCATCAATTAAATTTTCTAATGATATAAATGGAATTCCCATATTAGGATTTTTAATACCAATAAGTGCTATGATTTTGTTACTGTTAGATATATGACTAATAGATTTATTCAAATTATCTAATCCAATAGGAATTATATTAATATCATCTGTAGTGATATTATCAATGATATCTTGAACTAATTCTTTTTCAACAGGTGGAATTGTTAAATTATAGCGTTTCTCTATTAATGAATGAATTTCTTTAGCAACTGCATATTCTTCACTATTAATAGTTGATGATAATTCAAGAGGAGATGAAAAAGAAACTGTCTTTTTCTTAATACGATTAAATAATGCACCAAAATGAAGACTTGTTGCATATATAAATCTCTCATTCAATTTTTTATTTAATCTATTTTCAGCTAAAGTTTTTATTTCCTCAGCGAAATCAACAATATCACTATCAACAATCTTAAGTAAACCTTCCCTGCGGTGAATATCATTTTTAAATTTAGCATAGAATTGCTTTAAATGAAGGTTGATATCAGTAGTTATAAAGTTTTTAATTTCATCTTCACTCATGCCCTCTTCTTGCAATGCAAATGTTTTATCTTCAATAATGCTATAAATATTAAAGGGTGGTTCATAAGCATCAGTTTCCAAAAAAGTCTTATTACCATCAGGTTGAATAGTAATTGTATTAGGAATTATATTCCATGCTGTTGCATCCTCATCGACTTTATTACCAAAAATAAGAATTCCATTTTTTATATTAGGTGGTATCAAATTTAAGTTTATATCAATAGATTCATCTGCATTAATGCAATTTAAGAATCCTTTTGCACAAGCTAATTGAATATTAGATTTCAATTGCCCGACGTTTCCAAAAGAAGTACTACCTATTAAAGCTTTAATAGCTTCTGCTGAAATTTTTATTGTTTTGTTAACTCTTTGAGCTTCTTTTGAGATTAAGTAGTGTATTAATTCAATTTGATCATCAAGAGGTCTTTCATCAAAATCAGGAATAGATATAGTTATAGGAATTCTTCTTACAAAGGTTTTGAGCAATGTAGAATTTGGATCCTCTGTAGTTGCACCTATTAATAATACATTAGCCTTACGAGTCCTATCCGTTTCACCAAGTTTATTGTATGTTCCTGTATCCATAAAATAGAATACCATTTCCTGTCCTTCTGGGGTAATCTATGTATTTCATCTAGAAATAGAATTCCACCATCAGCCTTTGAAACAATACCTTCCTTTTCTTTTTCAGCACCTGTAAAGGCACCTTTAATATGTCCAAAAACATAAGATAAAAGAAGTTGTGGATTGTTAGCATAGTCAGCACAAGTAAAGATAACAAAAGGTGCATCTTCGGGCAATTTCTTAATATATTTAGAATATTCATACATAATGTTAGCAAATAAACTTTTACCAACACCTGTACTACCAACTATTAATGTATGTAATCCATTTGGTGGATACAATAAAGCTGCCTTGGCTTGCTCAATTTGATTTTTTAAACTGGTATCAGCACCAATCAAATCGTTAAATGGTGAGTAATCTTCAATAGTTTTCTTTGGTGCACTTATTAAAGAATTGATATCTGATAGTTCTTCTAAATCTTCAGGTAATTTTATAGATAAGATGTATTCAAGGCATTTTCTATCAAAATATAAAACAGGTCTGTTTTTAATTTTAATTATTTTCTTTTCTCGGCAAAGAGTATTAAGCTCTTTTGAAACATTATTTCTTAATATATCTAATGTATCCCCAATTTCTTGTGCACTAAAACCTTTCTGCTCTAAGAGCTTATCTTTATCAAGAATTTTAGAAGCTTGATAAATGTAATCATAAATTTTATCAATACGTTTCAAGATTAATCACTTCTTTGTAGTTATTATTGTAAGACTTTGAAAGAAAATATTCAATAGTGTATTGATACAGTTATTTGGTATAAAAGTTAGTATAAAAGTTATGTATTAAATACCGTAAGGAAATGTAGAAAATTAGATTAGATTAATATCTAGATACAATACATAAATTCTAGATGGATGAAAAAATAAGATTAATAAAATAAATATTTTAAACAAATTGCCCCTTGATAAATATTATATAGTGTTAAGAAATATATTTGGAGGATAATATGTTTAAAATTTTTTCTTTTGGATTTGGGGATATTTTCAACTTAAATAATATAGAAAAAGTAAATAGAGTTATGCACTCTTTTTTAGATAATATTGATATAAGTGAATTTACAGAAAATTATAGAGATACTTTTTTAAATGAAAATTATGAAAAAACGGAGGAAGTGAATGAAAATAATTTTATTGAACTTAAGCAATATGAAGATATGTATTTGCTAACTATAGATTTAAGAGGCATTAACCTTAGAGAATTAAGTATAAGATATGATCCGGGAATAATAGAAATAAATTTAAATAGATCAGAAATAGAAAAAAGCAGTTTAAGGGGGATTTCTAGCAATGTACTTGTTAAGAAAGTATATAACAAGAAGTTTGAAAACATTGAAGAAATAGATACAAGTCAAATATTTAAAAGTATTGATAATGGTATCCTTAGTATGAGAATGCAAAAAAAATATGTACTTGGAAGTGTATTAAGTATAATAGATGTGGATTCTTATGAAGATAATTAGTAGCATATGTGGATAATATTCAAGGTATAAGGGTAATTTAGAATTTTTTATCTATATGTTGCAAATGAATTTTTACATTCAACCACTACTTAGCGACTTATATATTAAGATTTTTAATTGTAAAATCATTATTGCAACATATATCTATAAGAAAATTAGAAAATAAAAAAGGGAGGATAAGCTCTAGGTATAAACCTAAAAATAAATCTTCCCTTAAGTAAGAGTATTAAGGTAATAAAGTTTTATTATCTCTTACGCTTATTGGCAACTTCAACGTTAACTCGCTTCGTATTAATTTTTCCACCTGGGCATTTATCTAATATTTGAGTAGATACAGTTTCATTAACTGTTACAAATGAGAAGTTTTCCATAAGGTCTATTTGACCAATTACTGAAGAATTAACACGTGTCATATCTTTTATGTAATTAATTAATATTTTTGGAGTTAAACCATCTCTTTTGCCGACAGAGAAGAATAAACGAACATCATCTTTTTTAGGTGCATCTAAATTATTTGAGCTATAATCAAAAACACTTTCATTTTCAAACTTAATTTTCATTAAAGCTGCAATAATTGATATTGGGTCATTAGCTTCAGCTAATTCTATCGCACTTGGAATAAATTTAGTAAGTTCTCCAGCTTTAATAGCTTCTTCAACTTCTGATACCATATCCTTAAACTTCTTATTATTGATTTCTTCAGCAGTTGGAACTGGTCTTTGTGTTATTGAACTTTTAGTAACATTTTGAATTTGTTTAAGCATTGATAAATCTTTTGGAGTTACTAATGAATAAGCAGTACCACTTTTATCTGCTCTACCAGTTCTACCAATTCTATGAACATAAGATTCAACATCTTGAGGTAAATCATAATTAAATACATGAGTTACGCCTTCAACATCTATACCTCTAGCTGCAACATCGGTAGCAATCAATAAACTTAAAGTACCTTTTTTAAACTTATTTAAAGTAGCTAATCTATGAGTTTGAGTCATATCTCCATGCATTCCTTCAACCATATAGCCTTTTGACTGTAATTCTTGTACAAGTTCATCAACACCCATCTTAGTTCTACAGAAGATTATAGCTGAACTTGGCTTATCTAAATCTAATAATCTACAAAGAGCTTCTAATCTATGTTTATTATTAATCATAAAATAGTTTTGTTTAATCTTAGATACAGTTAGTGAACTTTTTTTAACACTAATAAGTTTAGCATCTGGCTTCATATATTTCTTAGCAAGCTTTGCTATTGGAGCAGGCATTGTTGCAGAAAATAATAAAGTTTGTCTTTCAGCTGGAGTATGACTAAGGATTTCTTCTATATCATCAATAAATCCCATGTTAAGCATTTCGTCAGCTTCATCTAATACTAAAAACTCTACATTTTCTAGATGAAGGCATTTTCTTTTTATAAGATCCAACATTCTTCCAGGTGTTCCAACAACAATATCAACATTGCCTTTTCTAAGAGCTCTCATTTGTCTGTCGATTGAATCTCCGCCATAAACAGATAATGTTTCAAGTTCTTCATATTTAGCAAGTCTTTGAATTTCATCATTAACTTGAACTGCAAGTTCTCTTGTTGGGGCTAAAATAAGAGCTTTTATTCCTGGTTTATCGCTCATTTTAGTGATAATTGGTAAAGTATAAGCAGCAGTTTTTCCAGTACCAGTTTGTGCCTGACCTATTAAATCTGCACCACTAAGCGCTGCAGGAATACTTTGTTCTTGTATTTGAGATGGTTTCGTAAAACCAAGGTCTGATATTGCTTTTACAATACTCTCCTTAAGACCTAATGTAGCAAATTGATTATCATTCATTAAATATCCTCGTTTCTTTATTTTAAAATTGGGTAGTTTTTACTCTAATAATTAATACTAAAGTTTTATTTATAAGTCAAATGAGTTTATTATAACATAAATAATCGATAAATGTCAAAGAAATTTTTAAAGCAAGTAGAGATAATGACTGTATAACTAAAATATAACTAGTTAAAATTATCTTTTTCTTATGTTTAGCTTTTTGTTTGGAAGTTATGCATAAATAATTTGTAAGATAATATAAGTCATTTTGTAGTGTAGCCACTTTTGTTTTATACTAACAATTTCTATATTTACTACTTATAACGGAATGAACAATTTCCGGTAATTTTTCTAATTCTTCTTTGTTTAATTTATTGATATTTATTGGTGGATGTATTACTAACTCTATGTCTGCACCTTTAATCCTGTTATTATTTGATTCTAATAGCTTATATGTTCCATTTATAGTTAGTGGCACTATGGAACATTTTGATTTTGTAGCAAGTTTAAAGCTACCACCTTTAAATTCAGCAACAGGTTTTCCTTTACTCCTGGTTCCCTCAGGAAAAACTACCATTGAATAACCAGATTTCAATAAGTTAATACCTTCAACTATTGATTCAGCAGATTTTCTTAAATTATCTCTATCCATAAAAATACAATTTATATATTTCATCCAAGTGCTAATAAAAGGCCATTTTTCAAGTTCTTTTTTCGCAATAAATCCCTTGGATACATTAATAGAACTTAGTAACAGTGGTATATCAAAGTTACTTTGATGATTTGAGATAAAAAGTACAGTTTGATCTTTAGGAAGATTCTCTAGACCGATAACATTAACTTTAGCTCCGGATATAGTCATTATAAATCTAGACCATATATAAACGACTTTATAAACATATTCATCTCTTCTTTTTATATCACCTTTACTAGTTAAAATTTTTACATTAATTCTAAAAAAAGAAGTAACAATAAAACTTATCATAAAACAGAGATAAAAAAATATAGTTCTTATCATCAGCTACTACATCTCCTTAATATATTAATTTTTACACTAATCAGTATATTATAAAAAATAATATATTTAAAGATTTAATATATTATTAAAAGATTAAATTTATATAAAATTAATTTAAAATTAAGTAAATATATAGGGAAAAATAATATTAAAAAATGTATAATAGATAGTATAATGATTAATTCTAAGAAATAGTATAGCAAAATAATTTACATAGACAGGGGAACGTTGATGAATTTAAATAATATATTAGATATACAGGAGAATATAATCGGATTAACATCAGAAGAAGTTAAACAAAGAATTAAAGAAGGAAAAGTTAATCATATTCCTAAAACACCATCAAGGACTATACCTCAAATAATAAGAGCAAATTTGTTTACAAGATTTAATGCTATAAATTTTATACTTGCAGCAGTGATTATTTTGGCAGGGTCACTTAAAAATGCTATATTTGTTGGAGTTATAATAGTTAATACGCTTATTGGTGTAATTCAAGAAGTTAAAGCTAAGTATACATTAGAAAAGTTATCTGTTATAAGTGCAGCCCATGCAAAAGTTCTTAGAGATGGGGAAGTACAGGAAATTCCTATAGAAGAGATTGTTTTAGATGATGTACTTTATCTGGAAACGGGTCTACAGATATTAGCAGATGGAGAAGTTTTATATAGCAACGGATTAGAAATAGATGAATCTATGTTAACTGGAGAAGCAGATGCCATTGCTAAGCGTCCTCGAGAAAAACTATTATCTGGAAGCTTCGTTGTGGCTGGAGATGGTTATGCATTGGTTACTAAGGTTGGAAAAGAAACTTATTCTTCAACGCTTGCAGAAGAGGCTAGGCAATTTAAGATAATAAACTCAGATTTACAAGAAGCGATAAATAAAATTTTCAAAGTAATAATATGGATTGTACCACCATTGTCCATTTTACTAATAATAACTCAATTAAGAATTCCAGAATACACATGGCAAGATGCATCTATAGGAGCAGTATCAGGAATTGTTGGAATGATACCTGAAGGGTTAGTGTTATTAACAAGTGCTACCTTTATAGTTTCAATTATAAAGTTATCTAAGTATGATACTTTGGTTCAAGAATTATGTGCTACAGAAGTTTTAGCAAGAGTAGATGTACTTTGTTTAGATAAAACAGGAACTTTGACACAAGGCGATTTAAGATTAGCTGAGGTTAAGAATATTGGGTGTAGGGATACTAAAGAAATAGATATAATATTATCAGCTTTAATTCATAATAGTCCAAGTAATAACCAAACACAGAAAGCTATATTAGATAAATATACAAAGTATGATAAGAGTATAAAATGTACAGATAAAATTGCATTTTCATCTAAGAGGAAGTGGAGTGGAATTACTTTTGAAAAGCTAGGTACATGGATTCTTGGAGCTCCAGAAATAATATTAAATAAGGACTATTATTTAATAGAAAATTTAGTTGAAGATGAAGCTAAAAAGGGGAAAAGAGTTTTATTATTAGCAAATCTTCATAATAAATTAAATGATAATTTAGAGGGTAAGATAGAAAGTGTTGCTTTAATATTAATTGAAGATATTATAAGAGAGGCAGCACCAGATGTATTGAGATACTTTAATAGTCAAGGTGTAGATGTAAAAATAATATCGGGAGATAGTCCTGTCACAGTTTCAGAAGTTGCTAGACGTGCTGGGGTAAATAATTGGGAGAATTATATTGATGCAAGAGAATTGCCAGAGGATGATGAAAAATTAAAGCAACTGATCAATAAGACTTCTGTTTTTGGAAGAGTCACTCCACATCAAAAAAAGAGAATTGTTTTAAAACTTCAGGAGATGGGTCATACTGTTGCTATGACAGGTGATGGAGTAAATGATGTGCTTGCACTGAAATCCTCTGATTGTGGAATAGCTATGGCAAATGGATCTGATGCAACTAAAGCTGTAGCACAATTAGTATTAATGAAATCAGATTTTTCAGCACTTCCTAAAGTTGTTGAAGAGGGAAGAAAGCAAATTAATAATTTAGAGAGGGTTTCAGAATTATTTTTATCCAAAACTGTTTACTCTATAATTTTAGCATTTATATGTTCAATATTATTTATAGAATATCCAATATTACCAATACAATTATCTTTAGTTGGAAGCTGTGCTATAGGAATTCCATCATTCTTCTTAGCACTATTACCTAGCACAGGTGGTGTTAAGAAAGGATTCTTAACTAGAATATTGACAGTCAGTATTCCAAATGGAATATTACTTACTTTGTTTACACTTACGACATTTTTAATATCAATTCAAATGAAGTTACCAATGATGTACAGCAGAACTTTAGCAGTATTAATGTTTGCAGGAATTAGTATGGTAATATTATTTAGGGTTGCAAGGCCATTAACTAAATTTAAAACAGTAATGTGTTTAACCATGTTTGGGATTATAGTACTTGCATTCTTAACTCCAATTGGAAGAGAGATATTCAGTTTATCTGAAATAAAACTAAGGCATTGGATAATATCTTTAGCTGTAATAGTACTATCAGGGCCATTGATAACTAGAATTGTAGATATATTCAGAGTTAGGGTTAATAGGAAGTTTAAAGTTAAAACAACATAATCAATACACAACGTGCCTAATTCTTAATTGTTCATTAATCTTATAAATTAGACTTTTGAGACAACACATTTAATAAATACCAGATATATCTGCATAACAAATTTGACAAGATTAAATAATTATAATAGAATTTATAAGTAAGAATTAAAGGTATTAATTTAATTCTTACAATATATGCTCCTATAGTTAAATGGATAGAACAATCCCCTCCTAAGGGATAGATGTGGGTTCGATTCCCGCTGGGAGTACCATATAAAAGCTACAACTTAGTTATATAAACGGTTGTAGCTTTTATTATACTCAAAACACCGACATTCAACCGACATTTATAAGCAAAAAAATTTATAGATCATCAAATATGTTATTTAGCAATTCTGCAGTCTGCTTTTTCATAGAAGGTAATACATGACTATAAGTATCCATTGTAATTTTTATAGATTTGTGACCAAGTCTTTCAGAGATGACTTTTATATTTTCACCTTTAAGTAATAATATAGTAGCATGAGTATGCCTTAATCCATGTATACTAACTTGAGGTAACTGCATATAGTCTATAATTTCCTTTTTAGAATTTTTAATCTTATCATCTAAAGTATACTTAGCAACCTTCTTTGTAAAGTCCATAGACACGTTCCGAGGTATCCGTACCTATCTAATATTATAAAGCCTTTCTCGTTGCTCTGTGGCTGTTCTTCTTTATGATTAGTTAGTATATTAACTAGAACTGGTGGAATTGATATACTTCTAAAGGCTGTATTAGTTTTCAATATTTTAGTATGTATTAATTCATGATTAGTTTTATCATTTATTACTTGCTCTCTAACATGAATAACACCATCTTCAAGGTCTACATTATCCCATCTTAAACCACACATTTCACCTATTCTCAAACCAGTTAGGCTTATTATTAGAGTAGGCATATAAAGATTAGTATCTTTTATTTGTTTTAAGAAGAATTTAAGTTGTAGATCATCCCATGCCATAACTTTATTAGATTCTTGAGTAACTTTTTCAACGTCAGTTGGCATGTAATTAATAAGTTTAAGCTTTTTAGCGTATTTGAAGCATCCAGACAATGTTTCCATTATCTTTTTACAACTATTAGGTTTTAATCCTTTATTGATAAGCTCATTGTAAAATTGTTGTACTGTAGCAGTAGTAAGTTTCTCTAGTGATATATTACCTAACTGTGGAATGATGTAATTATTTATCCTAGATTCATAGTTGGTTTTAGTATTTAGGCTTAATGTTTTAACTTTATAGTCATTGTACCAAGACATAATAAAATCTTTTAATAGGATTTTATTATCTACAACATTTAGTCCATTAGAAATATCAACACTTAATGAATTAGCATATGCAGTAGCCTCTTTTTTAGTTTTAAAACCACCTTTGAATTTTCTCATCCGCTTGCCAGTAGCAGGATTTCTTCCTAAATCAATGGTTACTTCCCATTTCTTGTTTGCGAGTTGCCTGTAACTTGCCATCATTATAATTCCCTTCTTATATATTTATCTAAAATAATTATACATTATATTTGATTAAACTGTTAGGGTATGAGATTAAAAAATGGATAGAAGAGATTTGAATTAGAAATTATTAATGTTTTATGAAGAAATGTAATTTATAAAATTATTAAAAATATCTAATTCATAAGATCCTGGAGTTCATGGATTTGAACTTTAGTGTATTTTATAGCATCTTCAGAGGCTGTATTTTATGTAGTTTTAGGATTTATTGATTTTATTCAATTATGTAATATTATAAAAAATTTTAGCTGTGTTGTGTTACAGTTGCGTTATTTTTATAATTCGGCTGTAGAATTGATATTGGATGAAACAAAGTATATTCCCAGTAGATATATTATTTTTGCTTTGAATTTTAATAAAAATAATTATGCAAGTTTAAATGGATAAAATATTACGATATAATATAAATATACAGAAGTATTGGGAGTTATATGGTGAAAAATACTAAAGTACATCATCAGCATGATGTGAGATATAAATATATTTTTTCACATAAGACTACATTTTTAGAATAACTAAAAAGTTTCGTAAAAAAGAATTGGATAAATATAGATTAAAGGCGAGAGCAAAATAACTAGTTTATAGTATAATTAGGGGAGACGTAATTTATGATTAGAGTAATAATTGTAGATGATGAGTTACCAGCATTAAAAATGGCTGAAAGTGTGTTGCGGGAATTTGATGATGTATTAATATGTGGTACTTTTTCGGATCAGGATCAGCTATTGGAATGCATACCTACGGTAGAGGTAGACTTATTATTATTGGATATTAAAATGCCTGGCATGCACGGTCTCGAGTTGGCTGAACGTATTAATGAGATCAGATCTGATATATTCATTGTATTTGTAACTGCATATGACAGTTATGCTATTGAAGCATTTGAGACAGATGCACTTGATTACATAATGAAACCAATTACGGAAGAACGAATGAAAAAAACGTTAGAAAGATATATAAAAAGGTGTGGAGATCAAAAGAATAATGAAAAGCCAAGACGTATATATGTACGTTCCTTTGGTCGTTTTTCTGTGGAATCAGAAGATGGAGAAAAGATGAACTTCAGGACAGTTAAGGCTGAGGAACTTTTAGCATTTTTAATTCATCACCAAGGAAACCCGGTATCCAAGGAGAAAATAATGGGAGAGTTATGGTATGATCGAGATGCAGATAGGGCACAATCAATTTTATATACAACACTTTATCAATTAAGAAAGGACTTGGAGAACTTTGGTTTAAGTAATGTTGTTGAGAATAGCCGAAGAGAGGGCGGAATCTGCCGTTTATTGTGGTCCCCAGACTATTGGGATTGCAGAGAGTATACGGATGCATATAAACAATATAAAGATGGAAGGTTAAGTATCGAAAATGTAAAACGTGTGGTGGAGATTCATCAGAACGGATATTTAACAGATAATGGATATGTGTGGACGGGTGAAAAGCGGGCAGAACTAGAGTTAAATTGTTCTGAATTATTACAAAGTATTGTTGATGCTGAAGTGCAGAAACAGCGGTTTGAGTTTGCCCTGATATACCTAAAAAAATGGGCAGAGATATTTCCTTTTAATGAGAGTATTTATACCAAAATTATTGCCATATACTTGATTATGAACAACAAGGAGGCTGCAATTTTGCATTACCAAAAGATTAAAAAAATGTTTGCAAAGGAAGTTAACTTATCAATTGAAATTAATATAGATACATTAATCTCAAATCCTTATTTAGCATTTTAAAGATATTAGATGTAATATAGTTTAATGTAATATGCGGAGGTTATCATTAATGGATACAATCCATATGCAGGGTTATGAAAATATAGAAACATTATACGAAAGTCGAGATACCATTGTTTGTCGTGCACGAAATAAGCAAGGTGAAATCTCTATTTTGAAAACAATAAAAGATAATTATCCATCAGAGGAACAATTAGCACAACTGGAATATGAATACAATATTTTAAATCAGTTAGATGGCCAAGGAATCATTCATGTACGTGAATTGATTAAATATTATAAAGGACATATTATCGTTATGGAGAACATTGATGGAATGTCGCTTTTGAATGTTCCAGTGTTTGAAAGCATACGAAATGGGGACAAGCAACTCTCTACGCATAAGTTAATGTTAATATTAGAGATATTCATTAAAATGGTAGAAGTTATAGAAAAGCTTCATGATAAAACTTTGATATATAAAGAAATTAATCCAGGAATATTCCTGATTAAGTCAGATTTTAGTCAGGTAAGTATATTAGGTTTGGGATTGACTAAAAAAATCAATAGTTCCAGAAAGGAATCTTATAGTACTGAAGGAATTGAAGTAATGCTGCCTTATATTTCTCCTGAACAGACAGGAAGAACGGGCAGATTCATCGATTATCACACGGATTTCTATTCTCTTGGCGTATCAATGTATGAATTAATAACAGGAAAAAGGCCATTTACCACTAATAATATGCTGGAGATGATCCATAGTCATATTGCCAAAACACCTATAGAACCTCATATTGTAAATCCAGATATACCGAAGCCAGTTTCAGCAATCATAATGAAACTAATGGCAAAGGAATCAGAGCAGCGCTATCAAAGTGCTCAAGGTATTGTGTATGACTTTAGGAAATGCTTAGAATCATTGGGTTCATCAGGTATTGTGGGAGATTTTGAAGTTGGTATGAATGATATATCAAATAAATTTCAAATTCCTCAAAAACTTTATGGCAGAGATAGAGAAAGAGAGACCCTTAAGCAGATGTATGAGCAGGTGGCTAAAGGTGGTTCACATATGTTATTGGTAGGTGGATATTCTGGTGTGGGAAAAACGTCCATTATTCAAGAAATTTATCGTCCGGTTGTGGAACTAGGTGGTTTTTTTGCAAGTGGTAAAGCAGAACAGCTTCAAATAAATACGCCTTACTTTGTTTTTACTCAGGTTGCTAAAGAATTAATTCGAATGCTTTTACAGGAGCCAGATTTAATCTTGGAACAGTGGAAGGGGCGTTTGTTAAAAGCACTGAATGGCAATAGTCAGTTGATTATGGATTTGGTTCCAGAGCTTGGGTTTATCATTGGAATTCAGCCTAAGGTGGAAGAACTTGAACCAACAGAAAATAGAAACCGTTTTTTAAATACTTTTGGAAACTTTTTTAAAGTTTTTGCAGGTCAAACACATCCGCTAACGATATTTTTAGATGATTTACAATGGTGCGATCTAGCTTCCATGAAGTTCATGGAGTACCTGTTAGCTCTTGATGATATGGAAAGCTTTATAGTAGTTGGCTGCTACAGGGATAATGAAGTTATGGAAGAACATCCGTTGTATAATTCCCTCAATGAATTTCGAAAATCGGATAAAGCTACAACATTTATCGTGAAGCCACTAGAGGAGAATAATGTTGCCAATATCCTTATGGACACAGTACATTGCCATGAAGTTAAGGCTCAGTCTCTAGCTAAGATAATTCACAAAAAAACTCAAGGAAATCCTTTCTTTGTAAGGAGTTTGATTCTTCATCTATATAATAGTGGTTTAATTAGGTATAGTGAGGAAATGCATCAGTGGGAATGGGATGATAATGAAATACAAAACATAGCAATTAGCGATAATATTGTTGATTTTATGATTAACAAAATTTTAAAATTGCCACCAAAGACTCAGAATTTGCTTAAAGTGGCAGCTTTAGTGGGTACCACATTTAATTTAAAGATATTAGCTGCTGTTGAAAATATTGATGCTTTAGAGGCGGCAGCTGGGCTTAAGGAAGCCGTTGATAGCGAAATTATCATAACAGAAAGTGATTATTATGATATAGCCTCAGAGATTAGACTCAATGACGTTAATATAGATTTTAAATTTACTCATGATCGCGTGCAGCAAGCATGTGCTGCGTTAATTCAAGAGGAGACTCAAAAGCAGCTGCATTTGAAAATAGGTAAGAGCATGAAGCAGAATATACCAGTAAATATGCTGAAAGATCGCGCTATGAATATAGTGTGCCATTTGAATGAAGGGCTTGATGAGATTAAGAGTTTAGAGGAACGCTTTGAGACATCAAGGTTAAACTTATGGGCTTGCCAGAAGGCAAAAGCAGCTTCCTCATTTAAGCTATCACTGAAATATGTTTCAAATGGTATACGAGTGTTACCTGACAATGCTTGGAAGCAAGATTATGAACTTACTTTTGAAATTACTAAGATATATGCAGAATGTGCATATCTAAATAATGAATATGCTTTGGCTGAGAAGCAGATAGAGATTTTGATGGAGTACGCTAAAACCTCAATAGATCAGGCAGAAATACGGTTAATGCAAAGTATCATCTATAGATTTTTAGGGCAATTTGATAAGGTTATAGAATACGGAACACTTGGTTTGCGACTTCTTGGAACACGTATGTCATCTAAACCAGGTTGGCATTATATAATTAAGGAAATGATAATTGTTAAAATGAGATTGTGGAAAAAAGATACAGAAATCCTTCTAAATTCACCACCTATAAAGAATGATAAAATAAAGTTGGCAATACGAATTATGGGTGAATTAAATAGTATCTCTTATAATGCAGGGAATATTAACTTATTTCTTTTATCTACCTTAAAGAGTTTGAATCTGACTCTTAGTTATGGAAATAGCCGTGAAGCAGCTTCAATTTATTGTGGATACGCTGTTCTATTGTCAGTGTTGGGGGACCTACAGGGTTCGTATAAATTTAATAAATTAGCACTTAAGCTCGTTGAATCAGAAGAACGTGCCCAATATCGGGCAAGCATATTATTTGCTTATGGATTCATGGGACATGCATGGAACGAGTCATGGCAGAATTTAAATCCATGGTTTGAAAAAACCATGGAAGAGGCAATAAAATATGGAGATCATTATCAAATTGGTTTAGCTGGTATTTTCATGTACGCTTTTAAAGCTGATATGAATTTGAAGCTACTAATAGAAAAAACTATGAAACAAGTTCCTTTAATTATTCAGACAAATAACAAATATGGATATTATATGTTCTTTTTATTTGCTCATAGGTGGCTCAATTATATTGGTCTTACTGATGAACAGTTTACTATGAATGTATCACAAGAAACCTATGAGTTAAATGGCAGCATTGGAGTTGTATGCAGTGAGGAAGAATGTGTAGAGTACTTGCAACAAATTAACTCTTTATCTGGAGTAGGGGTATACTACAAGGAAAAGATGTATATTCATTATATCTATGATGATTATGCAGGAGCAATGAAATATTTGAAAGAGTCGGATAAATATATGAAGCAGCATTCAGGTACTCCATATATAGTAGAATGTAGGATATGTAATTTTTTGGTTTTAGCTGTAAATATACCAGAAATGGGAGCGAAAGAAGCTGACGAGGTCCGTCGAAGATTAAAGAGAGAATATAAATATGTGAAATCCTGGGCAAAGCATTGCCCGATTAATTTCTTGCATTTACAATATATGTTAGAGGCTGAGCTTGCACGTATTGACGGCAAAATATATAAGGCAGCTGAATTCTATGAATTAGCTATACAAACAGCTGATAGGAATGGATTTATTCGGGATGAAGCTCTAGCTAATGAGTTGGCAGGCAAAATGTTTTTAGCTGCTAGTATGAATAAACAAGCTGCATTTTATATGATGGAAGCTTTCAAGGGATACAGAGCATGGGGAGCAGATGCTAAGACAAGGCATATGGGAGAGAAATATGGATATTTGCTTAACACTTCAGAAGATAGCGGGAAAGTATTGAAAGCTGATGGAATGGCTGGGTTAAAAGATATAGACTTGATGTCTATAATGAGTGCTTGCCGTGCTGTATCTAAAGAAGTACAGCTTCCTGATCTATTACGTCAGATCATGAAAATAGTGGTGGAAAATTCGGGAGCACAGAGAGCATATATACTTTTGAAATATGAACATGGGTGGAATATAGAAGCTGAGTGGTTGCAAGAAGAAAGTGAAATTAAAGTGCTACACTCTGTATCTTTGGAAGAAGCACAGGGGTTATTGGCGGCTTCTATTATAAATTTTTGTATACGCACTGGAGAATATGTTGTGCTAGGTGATGCTGCAAGACAAGGTAACTTTTACAAAGATCCCTATATTCAGAAAAATCAAACTAAATCTTTGTTATGTATGCCAATTACAAATCAAGGTGTTTTGATTGGGATTTTATATATAGAAAATAATTTATCAGCGGATATTTTTACTGATAATCATGTTGAGGTGCTGCAATTGCTCACAGCTCAATTTTCAATTTCAATTAAAAATGTTCAATTATTTTCGAATCTGCTTGACACTACTGAGGAATTACATCGTTCTATGGAGGAATCATTACGTTCTGAGATTGCTTTTTTACAAGCTCAGATTAAGCCTCATTTTCTTTACAATGCCATAAATACTATATCAGCTTTTTCCTTAGATGATCCTAAGATGACAAGGGATTTACTAGCAAACCTTAGCCAGTATTTGAGGGGCAGCTTTGATTTTAAAAATAGGCATAAGCTTGTAACTTTAAATAAAGAGCTGGAATTGGTGGAAGCTTATTTGTTTATTGAGAAAGCGCGGTTTGGAAAAAGACTGCAGATTGTTTATGATATTGAGGACAATATAAATTGTATGCTGCCACCACTTGTTATTCAACCATTGGTGGAAAATTCGGTGCAACATGGACTAGCAGGTCGAAAACATGGTGGAACAGTAAAAATTGCTGTTTACAGTGAAGAAAGTTTTATTGTCCTAAGTGTTGAAGATGATGGCGTAGGGATTCCAGAAACTCTTAATGGAAAGCTACTTTCTGATGAAGAAAGTAAAAGTGTTGCTTTGAAAAATATAAATCAGAGGCTGATAAAGATATATGGTCATGGCTTGGAAATAGGAGGAAGAGCAGGTGGAGGAACCAAAATGACAGTACGTATTCCAATGGAAAACACAGCTATACCTTCAGAGCCTACTATTTCATTGGAAAATGCATATTTATATAATAATCTTAAGGAATTGGTTGATGAAAGAACAATTGAGTTGAGAGAAGAACTTAACGAGCGTAAAAAAGCGGAGAATTTATTATCAGAAATGGCTAATCATGACCATCTTACTAATCTCCCAAACAGAAGAAGGTTAGAGGATATACTTGAACAGTCTATTATGACGGCAAAGGAGAATAAAAACAAAATATGTGTATTATTTGTCGACTTGGATGGATTCAAGGCAATCAATGATAAATATGGTCATGATAAAGGAGATGTTGTTTTAGTTACTGTTGCTAAAAGACTTTCAGAAGCTGTAAGAAGCTGTGACACTGTTTCAAGAATGGGCGGGGATGAATTTGTAATGATTTTGCAAAATGTTACCAGTATATCTGAAATAAAAGAAATTTGCCATAAAATTATTACATCAGTAGGAAAACCAATCGTACTTGATGAAAAGAAAACTGAAACAATAGTTACAACCAGTATAGGTATATCAATAGCACCATATGATGGTGAAACTTCTGCGGAATTAATAAGTAATGCAGATAAGGCAATGTATGTTGCAAAAAAGAATGGTAAAAATCAGTTTGTTTTTTACTCTGAGAAATACAATTTATAAAAAAAATTTTTTATTTGGATTAAGAGACTATCAAAAGAAAGGCTTGTAAATTTGGCGAAAACGCTGAATTTACAAGCCTTTTAGCTGTTTTTGGAATTTTTTGCCTAATGTCTTTTGTTCAAATTCGGTTCAGATTCGATGTTTATAATAATAAGTAGGGGGTGAAAGAATATTAATTATGTATATTGAATAAGGGGAAATGTATTATAGGTTATCATAAAAAAATGAAGAAAATTTAAGGAAGTAGAAGGTGATTGGATGAAAGGATCTTTAAGAAAAGGAAGTTCTATTTTTATTGCATTTATGTTGATGGTAGCGCAGTTAATAGCATTGCCGCAGGCAGCGTTTGCATCAACAAATTTGATATGGACAGACATTACTGGTTCTGCAAGCTTTGGAACTGTAAATGGAATTGCGTTGGATAGTTCAGGCGATGTGTATGTGGCAGATTCCCACAATAAAAGCATCCAGAAACTATCAGGTGGAACATGGACGGATATAACGGGTGGTGCAAGCTTCTTATTTCCGAACGGAGTTGCAGTAGATAATTCAGGTAATGTATATGTGATTGATAATGGAAATAGTGGTGAGATTTGGGAGCTATCTAATGGTGGGACTTGGACAGATATAACGGGCTCTGTAACTTTCGGTGAGCTAAATGGAATTGCAGTGGACAAGAATGGCGATGTATATGTTACAGATTCTAATGATGGAAAAGTATGGATGAAGGATAGCAATGGGTGGATTGACATAACAAATGGTCACACATTCAACTATCTAGGTGGAATTGCAGTAGCCGACAATTTTGATGTGTATGTAACAGATATATCAGGTAATAGTATATGGAAATTGTCTAATGGTGGAGGAGGATGGACCAATATAACTGGTTCGGAAATTTTCAAAGGTCCTAAAGGAATCACGGTAGACAGTCATAGCAATTTGTATGTGACAGATATGTTTGACGGCAAAATCAAGGAATTACCGGATGGTGAGACGGCTTGGGTTGATATAACTGGAAGGGAAAGTTTCAACTACCCGGCTGGAATTACGGTAGACAGTTCCTATAATATATATGTGGCGGATTCTGGAGAATGCCCTCAAAGGATTATGAAAGGTGCTTTACCAATAAACTTAACAGCAGACAGAACTACTGTATCATCTGGAGAGTTTGTTACATTTACCTCAGATTCATCTCCAGGTGAGTTAGTAGCCTTCTTCAAGGATGGGGTATATATGGGCGCAGGACCTTTAGGAGCTCTTACAAGCGCACCAGTGCCATGGAGTTTTATAGGTAACAGTATAACATCTGATGCAACAGTAACTTTTAGAATGTATGATGATTCAGTAATAGCTGCAATAACAGGTGGAGCAGCCCCTAATTGGAATACACCATATTTAACAGAAGTTAATGTGGTTTTCAAAGCACTTACATCATCAGAAACAACACCATCAGCAGTAACTGTAGAAAGTGTAAATTCATTAGATGATATAACTGTAGCCAATGGAACAAATAAAAGTAATATAGGATTACCAGAAACAATAGATGTAACATTAAGTGACTCTACAACAACAAGTGCAGCAGTAACATGGGATAATGGAAGTCCAGCATATGATGGAAATACTGCAGGAACATATACATTTACAGGAACTTTGACATTACCAGATGGAGTAACAAATCCAAATAATTATACAGTAAGTGTGAAAGTAATTGTACAAGCAGGTAATAATAATGAAACAACACCAGCAGCAGTAACAATTGAAGGAACACCAAAAGTTGGAGATACTTTAGCAGCACAGCTAAAAGATTCAGATGGAAATAATTATACTACAAGTGCAGCAGTAACATACGAATGGTATAGATTAGATAATGCAGATTCTGAATTTAGTGATGAAATAGGAACAGGTGCAACTTATAAATTAACTGGAAGTGATTTGAGTAAATATATAGGTGTACGTGTTACATTTGATGGACATTCTTTTGAATATGTTATTGGAAGGGTTTTACCATCAAGCAGTAGTTCAAGTTCATCAAGTAGCAGTTCAAGTTCATCAAGTAGCAGTTCAAGTTCATCAAGTAGCAGTTCAAGTCATCATAATGATTCAAGTACAACAGATACTTCAACTAATACTGATACAAACAAGAATGATAATAGCAACAGCACTAAAATAGGATGGACACAAGATACAACTGGTACGTGGTACTATGTAAAAGATAATGGAAGTAAGACAACAGGTTGGAAACTAATAGATAATAAGTGGTATTTCTTTAATGATAATACTGGTGCTATGGTAACAGGCTGGTACAAATCAGAACTTGAAGACTGGATTTACGATAAAATAGATACAGTAGGACAATGGTTCCACTTAGATGCTGACGGAAAGTTAACAACAGGTTGGTATAAAGATGCAGATGGTAATTGGTATTACCTATGTGATGGAAGTGACTATGGTGCTCTAGGAGTTATGGAAACAGGATGGAAATATATAAATAGCAACTGGTACTACTTCAACGCTAGTGGAGCTATGTCAAGTAACACAGTAGTTGAGGGTTATACTTTAGGAAGCGATGGAGCATTGGTTGAGTAATAAGTAAAGATTATATTTAAACTTAGTTATAGAAATTTATATAAAAGACGTAATTATATAAGAAAATTTATATGATTATGTCTTTTTATTATGAAGGGCTTTGACATTTGTTTGAAGTATGATCTAAAAGGATAGATTAATAGAATTAGGAATGGCTCAACTAATGTTTATTTTGAATTGATTTTAAATTAATAAACATTTATCTGTAATAGTATTAGACTCTAAACAAATAGATAACTTGTATTAAAATACTATTTTAAGAATGGCAAGAAATCTAAAGGACTGTATAGAACTATGTGATTATTTTGTAGAAAGGAATGTACAAGTTAAAATTTTAAAAGAAGGAATAAATGCAGAAATTTCAACTTATAAACTATTACCTTGAATATTCGAATATACTACCAATAATATACATAAAATTAGCTATATTAGTTAAATTGAAATAATTATAGTAGTGATGTAGAACAAAATTTTAATGGGGGTGATAATTATGAAAGTATCAGAATATTTACAAGATGATAGTCCTAAATATATAGATATAAATGTTGGAGAAGAATGTGATGAAAAGAGATTTGTTGATATGTATACTATTATTCATAAAAACTCTACAGATGATGGTTATGAATATAAGGATAGAATTGTTGAAAAGGTACGAATATATTTTGAAGAACTATTAAAGGCGGTAAGAGAAGGTGAAAATGAAAGACTAAATTACATTTCAAAGCATATACATGAGGCTAAATATACATGCTTGGGATATTCAATTTCAGGTCCAGGGAAAGGATTTGGAGAAGATAAGTTCGCATTCTTAATAGCATCAATGAAAAGAAGCGAGGCATATTATACTGGTCTTATAAGTGATGTATTAGATGTTGAATTATATGTAGACAATGTAGGGGTTGATATAATTTCAGATTTAGTTACTAATTTAATTCAAGATGTATTATAAGAGTATACTGAAAGGAAATTGAATGAATTATCAATGGGGGATAAAATTAGAAATGTAAAAACACATTATTGGAATGAAACATTAAAGGAATGGCATATTAAGGAGATGCCTATGTTATCTTATACTAGGGAATTAGGAGAGAAAGAATGCAATTACTTGCTAGTTCCTGAAGGCTTTACAGTAGATCAAAATCAAAAAGAAAAAATTGTTAAAACGATATTTGATACTTTTGTTTATGAATTATATAGAACAAAGATATTATCAGATGAAGATAGATATGATGAATATATATATGAAGATAAAAATGGTAAGGATGTTCGTAAAAAGAAAGTAGTCAAGTTTATTAATGATGAATTAGGTGATGGTTCAGCAAGAGAAGGTAATGGATATCTTACAAGTAAAGGTTTATTAGACTTGATTAATAAATATCCAGTTATAAAGAAGTTCATAGAATCAGATATTAAGAAATAGTTTAAAGTATATATAAACATAGTTCTACATCATTTAATTATAATATGCAAAGTATAATCATTCAAAGCTCCATATCTTTTTAAATATAATGTATATAGTGAAGGTGTATAGGATTACAATAATATTAATGTAGTTATAAATAAAAATTGATGATTTACCAAAGGATTTTAAGAAATATTACCTTAAGATGATTAATAAATAATTGAGTAAGGTTGAAATGGCAAAGTCATTAGGGGAGGAAGAGCAACATTGTATAGGTGGATAAAATTATATGAAAATTAGTTAAATATATATTAGCTGTTCAAGATATGGGTTTGGAATATTTTGTTTTAACTTAACAAATTTTATTATATTATTTTTATAACTCCCTGATGAAATATGCAATTAGGAGTGATTGGTATGTTATCTTTTATAACTGTATTTGTTCTATGTCTGAATATTGTAAATAGTAGCATTTCTATTTACAAAAACATTAGAGCATCTAAATAATTGCACTATCAGTCATTCGTCTGGTAAGGAACTTCTTGACAAGGAATCTTGAGTTTCTAATAAATCATTAGGGAGTTACTTTTAATGTAACTATAGATACCAACAATATAATCATGATGTATGTTTATATTAAAAAGCAAGAAAATTTTTAAATGTTATTATAATAATTTATTAAAAGTAAATATAAGTTTATAGCAAGCATTTATATAGAAATATAGGTGTTTTATTTAAATATAAAACTGTATATAGTGTATATACAAGCAATACCAAATATGAGCATAAGTAATATTATATTAACTTTTATAAGGCAGAGGTGATATTAATGCCATGTGAATGACATACAAGAGAATATTAAAATATACAGTTAACCTATACAAACAATTTATAAGTAGGTAATGATATAAACGCCATATATAAAGTAAAAAAACAAGGTATTAAAGAGTGAGGATTAGTGTAAATAAGAGTTATGATATAACAAATTTTATCAGATATAGAAGGAGAATTTCTTATCCTAATTAGGAGTGAAAATAATACATTAGGATATATATGTAAATATGATATAATAAAAAAATAGTGGATACAATATAGAAAATAAGGGAGGTAGAATATGAGGGATTTTATCAAGCAGATAAAAATAGAAAAAATAAGACATTTAAGAGAGTTTCAAATAGATATTAGTGATACTGAAATGAAGCATCTTATTCTAACTGGGAAAAATGGTTCTGGAAAGACTACTCTTTTAGAAAGGATAAGAGACTATTTAAAAGTTATTCCTGATGGTAATTTGATGAACTTAGTTTCAGTATGGCCAAAGAATTTGAAAATTAATCAACAATGGTATAAAGAATTGCTAGGTATATCAAATAGAAGTTTAGAACAACAATCTAATATGAAACAATATAATGACAACATTAAAGTATTTGAAGACAGTATAAAAAGATATGCTAATGGGTTAAAAATAGTGCTCACTAAAGAGGATTCTATACTTGAAAAGTATAGAAAAGGAGAATATATATTTGCTTATTTTAACGCAACAAGAAATGTAAGGATTGACATACCTACTAATGTACCTAAAATACAATTACAAGAGCAATATGATATGCAAAATAATATAGGAAATATGTTCTTATATAGGAAACAGCTTGAGGAAATGGCTATGGATAACATTTTAAATAAAATTAGATAGAAAAATTCAGATGAATATGAGAACATTAAACCATAAAAAAATAAGATTACTATAAAACAAATATTTGAAGATCATTATCAAGAATTTTGGAAAAAGAATAAAGAAAAGTATCCTGAAAAAAGGAGAGAGCATATGAATGTAGAAGTTATGAAAATGGTGGGATGTGGAGATATTTCATTAGGTTTTGTTGCGTACATATGTTTAAAATGTTTAGAACTATTTAAATATGAATTGACATTATATATTACTCATGATATTATTAAAACATAGTAAACATATAGTAATTATTTGATATGTTAAAAGGTAAAAGGTAAAAGATAATAGGTTGACCAGAAAGACTGGAGACTAATTATAGGTATTAATATTAAATGTAATTAAAAGTTAAAAATTACTGACGATTGTATAGATTCATAAAATTAATGGATTTATAACGTATTTCAATTGGCAGCAATTTATTTAACTAGTGTTTCAAGACTTAATTAAGGGGACACCTGATTTTAAAATAAATTGAAAATTTTCCATATAGTTACTTGCAAAAAACATAAAAAATATGCATGATAGTATTGCAAATACCAACTTTTAAA
>Ga0302140_10001109_pt1 | contig 35172 bp, 22 predicted proteins | sample I_Bog_E1_1_FD_202095 | JGI IMG/M metagenome (GOLD analysis project Ga0302140, IMG submission 202095) | Peat permafrost microbial communities from Stordalen Mire near Abisko, Sweden - I_Bog_E1_1 | ecosystem: Environmental > Terrestrial > Soil > Wetlands > Peat | place: Sweden: Abisko, Stordalen... | reverse complement strand
GGTCCACGCGGCCCCAGCCAACGTTGGAAGCTTCCATGCCTTCGGTATATTCCAAAAGCAGATTCTCTGCCATGGTCGCTGCGGTACCCAGGGGCGAATGCAGTTCGACGAGGTGGTCGCCTTTCCCGGCCGCGAGGGACGAGGGAATTTCAAAGATTGACTGAGGAGGGTGACCCGTCTCATTTGCGCAGTCCGCCGTGTTGCACCCGCGAAGCACCTCTTCCAGAGACTCAAGTTGAGGACGATATGCCTCCGACAGGGCTTGCACGTTGCCGCCGATGCGGCCGGATAAAGCTGCAACGGCCAGCCCCTTATCTGGATGTCCGAGGCCTGTTTCAAGCGAACGGAACAACGGGTCCGGTGTTCCCTCTGCAAGTGACTGGACTTCGAGCGCGCAGCCCGGAGCCAGTCCTGAAGCGAGCGCTTTGCCCGTCTCGCGCGTGCGCTGGTCGGAATCGGTGACGATGCTGATTTTGGCCGCGCCCTCGCAACCTTTCGTTGTAAGCAGACCTTGAGCAGCCAGCTTTTCGCGGTCATATGCGCCCAATAGGGTCATCAGGCGAGCACCATGTTCGGTGAGGTAGCCCGGAGGAACGCTCCACGCGGGCCACGGTTGCCGGGCATAGCGACTCAACTGATCCGTCTTGCCCGTCGGCGAACGAACGCCATGGCGACTGATCATTACGACGAATTTCAATTCGGCATGACTGCCTCTATCTTCGACAACTTGCGCGCCTTTGATCGTTTGCGCGGCAAGACCGGTAGAAGCAGCCAGGGCAAGATTGAATGCAAACCGGAAACCTCTCAACAGAGACAAGCAGGTCATTGGCCCCTTTCTGTTTTGATCGTCGAATACACGCGAATCTCTGAAGCCTTTATAGTTGTTCCGGGGACTCCGACATAGAGAAGGTTCTGCGACGGAACAAACAAACCTGTCTTCGCGCCTGCCGCGGTGTACAAAATCTCCAGCGGGCGTAACTTCCTCGCCGCGTCGACTTGGTACGTATCCACTTCACCAGCACCCGTGATGACATAGACTCGGCTCAATGCGGCGTCGTAGAAGAGATCGTCCGCTCCTGCCGATGTTTGCGCACTCGCGACCTCTTTGCCAGTCGTCGCATCCATGGCAATCAACATGCCAGGTTTACGGCAAGCCACATAGATCAACTGATGTTGACCATCAAACGCAAGCGGGACATTCCCTGTTGCGATGGTTAGCTTCCAGATGGTTGGAGCGGACTTTTTAACTTGGTCGATTACCGTCACCTCATTCGAATCGGCAATGTTCGCAAAGACGCGATGGGACTGAAGATCGATCTCGATCCCCTCGGGATGAGTTGACGCTGGAAGATTCTCAACGAGGGCAAAGCGGTCCGTATCGATCACTGCTATTTGCGCTGGATTGGCCGCATCTTTGCCGCCGTGTCCTACAAAAAGACGGCGCGTTGTGGGGTCATACGCCATATCGTCGGCATCGTCTGACAGCTTGATAGTCCCGGCTAGCGCGAGCGGCTGTCCCTTATATAACCGGAGTTCGGCGAGGGCACCATCGGACACATAAAGGCTGCTGGTAGCAGAAACCCACGCAAGACCGTGAGGCTTTCCGAGGCCGGCGATGATTTGCACGACTGTGTCATCCTTGAGATCGACGACTTCAACCGAATGTTTGCCCCCGGAAGTTACAAACAGGCGGCTGCCCGCGAGATCGATGGCCAGGTGGTCGAATTTCCCCTGCACATCTGGAAGATTGATGGTCCTCGCGAGTTGCAAGGCCAGTAGTGGCTGTTCAGCGGCCGTGAGGAACCGAATGCTGAACGCAAAGAGCCAAAGGATGCCGAGGGTGCGGACAGCTTTGTGAATAGTGGTTTGTGCGATGTTGTGCGATGGCTTCTCTGGGGACATGATTGGATGCCTCTCTCTGGAATCTGAAGGTGCACACGAGTTGCAGCAACGTTCCGGGTTAAGTGTTGCCGCGATAGTCGTGAATCTTGTTTTGTGGTCTTGCTGAGTAATTACTCGTGGCGAGAAGTCCAGCGAATTCCGCCGGCGTAAGTCGGATGGTAATACTCTCGCTGGACGACATATTGCGGGCTGCCGTTAAAGAATCCGAAGACTTCGTTGTTCAGGTTGAGGCCGTAGGCATAGACCTGAAAGCCCCCAGGTAGTGAATAACTTGCCTGAGTATCGAATTGATAGTGGGCGTAGAGATAGTTATCCCCGGACGGTCCTTTCACGCCGACTGAGTCTGCGCCGTCCTGCCACTGGTAGGCGTAAATCATGGCATCGTCGTACGTCATGCCAATGCGAAGTGAGAAATGCTTTGTGTCGTAGGTAGGGCTAATATTCCATGTGTTGGGCGCGTCACGCAGCAGGGCGGGCTGATCGGAGCGACCGGGTAGGTCACGAGCGGTTGAACTCGTATGGCTGTAATTTGCGGAGATGCCTAATCCGCCAATGACACTGGGCAGATACGAGAGCCGCTGCTGAAAGCCAATCTCGAAACCCTGCACGTAAGCGCTGCCCGCATTGACTGGCTCTGTCACCAGCACATTTGTACCGGTCGGGACATGAGGGAACGAATTAGTCGAATAGAACTGCTCGTACGCAATCGGTTGGGTGAGGTCCTTGTAGAAATAACCCGCCTGCAGCAGCCCCGTATGGCTGAAACTACGTTCGTAGAGAAGGTCGTAATTGTTGGCGAGTTCGGCCTTCAGATTTGGATTCCCAATGCTGATAGTGACTGGAGTCTGGTTGAGCGTAGGCTGACTGACAGCGGCAGAAATATCCTGCGGATCCGGGCGCGAAACGCCGCGGCCGTATACCAGCCGCAGGTCAGAATCCTTATCCAGTGCAAAGCGCAACGAGGCGCTCGGCAGAACATTGGTGTAGTCCCCGCCTGCCTTGTAGGAAAGTGTATTGGTGGTTTCGTCGAAGCTGGTTGTATTCACGTGCGTCGCTTCAATGCGAAGTCCGGCGACCAGTCGAACCCGGCTCGCGAGTTCAATGGTATTCATGACGTAGCCTGCGGGAATACGCTCGATCAGATCATAATTGTTCGAGTTTTCTCCAGGCCCGCCTGCGAATACGAGCTGACTCTCGTTGCTCTCCACCCAATGCTTCAGTTTGCTCCAATCGGTAATGGCCGGGTACTTGCCATATGTTCCGTCATAGTAGTCGGAATCGGTAAAGGTTCCGTACCATTCGGGATGTTGCGCAACCGGTATGGCGATGTAGTTTCCGCTGCTGTCTTGCGGCGCAAACCAAGAAGAATTGTAGGTGTTGTCAAACTTGTGTGCATTTCGAATTTTTGCGCCGAACTCCACGGTACCGAAACGCCGGCCGAAGTGATAGAACTTGGCATACGAGCCAGAGGCCTGCAGATTGAGCTGGACGCTTTGACCGAAGGTCGGATAATCGAACTCATTAAAACCATAGTTGTCGCGGTCAAAGCCATTATCTGAGCCTGCTACAACGGTTCCGACGCAACCCGCCCAGCCAGGCCTCTTATCGCTCACGCCCAGGATATTCTGGCATTGGACATTGGGGTCCGCGACCCATTGATAATTGGCGCCGCCACTGCCGCTCAGGGAACGAGACCGGGATACAGAGGCTCCCCACAGGACCGTGTTCGAATTGATGATATGTCTGCCCTGCAAAGCGAGGCTTCCAATTGCCATGTTGGGCCGGCGCCAGTCCTGGCTGTAATTAGGAGCAGCGCCATCGTTCATGGTGAATACCCACTTATTGCCCCAGTTGCGGAAATTGGAAAACAGTCCTCGCAGAGAGATGCTTGAACCTTCCGGCAACTTGTAGTCCACACTGCCAGTGGCTCCCCAGCGAGTCCGGTTATAGATGTAGTCGCGGAAGTCCATACTGCTGTAATGGGGAGATCCGTCCCCGGGCGTTGGCACAGGTTCAATGTCATTGATGCCGCGGCCGTTGTAATCATAGGTGCCGCCGAGCATGGCGCCCATTTTTTTGTTCGCGAGAAAGCGCCGGCCAACGGTGCCGCCCATTTGATAGACTTCGCGGCCTCCAATGACAGGTGTGTGGCCGCCCACTCCGTATAGTGCGATCGTCGGGCTGTCCGATGCGGTCTTGGTCACCAGGTTCACCGAGCCGCCAATGCCATCCGCATCAATGTTGGCCTGCAGAGTTTTGTTGATCTCGACGGAGTCCACCAAGTCGGACGCAATGGTATCAAGCTTGATTTGTCGAACACCGGACTCAGGTGACGGAATGGTTACGCCATCAATCATCGTGTTACTCAAACGCGGTTCAGTGCCGCGAATTTGCACGTACTTTCCTTCCCCTTCGTCCCGCTCGATGGATACCGAGGGCATGCGCCCCAATGCGTCGGCGATATTGGCATTGGGCAGAGAAGTGATAACTTCGGAGGGTAAGACCTGCAGGATGTTATCTGCCGCCAGGGTGCGATTGATTGCTTCAGCCTCGCCGAACGGACGATCGGCGGTCACCATGACCTGATCGTTGGCGGTCGCAACGGTAAGCACTGCGTCAATGCGAGCGTCCTGTCCCGCAACCACCGAGACATTGCCCTTGAATGTGGAGAAGCCAACGTAGGAGATCGTAACTTCGTAGGATCCCGGCTCCACTTCCGTGACAGTGAATTCGCCTTGTCCGTCGGTGGTGACTGGCCTGAGAAGGGGCCGAGTGTCGACCTTCGCACCCTGCAAAACTGACCCCGCCGCGTCCTTGGCGACACCACTGATGATGCCCTTGCCGGATTGGCAAATCCCCGAGATCGAAGCTACAAAAAGAAGGAAAGTAATTGAGACGATAGAGAGTTTTCGCATGGCACTCCTCATACGGCGCTACGCCGGCAAGTCAAACAGGGTGGGGTCAACTAATCCGACCTGCGTGGAGCTTAGGAGGCTTTCTTAAAGCAGCATTCACAATGACATGAATATTTCCTAAGGTAGGAATCGGATTTTCACCGAACTGTGAATGGGAGATTAATTTAGATTCCGGCCGTTGTTGTAGATACGGCTTGCGCTTACGCTGAGAGTGCCGAACCGATGCGAATACTTATCATCGAAGACGAAACGCGGATGGTTGAGCTCTTGCGAAGGGGGCTCTACGAGCGTGAATTCACCGTGGTGACAGCAACTGAGGGAGAAACCGGCCTTGCGATCGCTGCCGCACACGAATTCGATGTGATTGTATTGGACATTGGCTTGCCGCAAATGGATGGATTTGAAGTGATGCGGGCGCTTCGAACCAATCGGCGAGCAATCCCGGTACTCATGTTGACTGCTCGTGACGCGGAGGACGACATTATTCGTGGCCTCGATCTCGGCGCCGACGACTACCTCTCGAAGCCTTTCTCCTTTGCTGAACTCGTTGCGCGTCTGCAATCGATTACGCGTCATCACCACCACGAGATCGACGGTACGCTCGAAGTGGGTGACGTCGTGGTAGACCTTATACGAAGATCGGTGACGCGAAACCTTGTCCCCATCGATGTCACACGTCAGGAGTTTGTGTTATTGACCTGCCTGTTGCGCCGAGCCAGTGAATGCGTGCCTAGGAAAACGCTGATGGAGTCGATCTGGGGTTCTGAACGCGCCGTTGGAACAAGCGCACTCGATGTGTTGGTCAACTCTCTGCGATCCAAAATCGATACTCCATTTCCGAAAAAGCTGATCGGCACCGTTCGCGGAACTGGATACGTTTTCCATGAGGCCGTGACGACGGTAGTCTCGCGATGAAAACTTTACCCATCCGCATTCGACTCACACTTTGGTACTTTGCAATGTTTGCGTCGGCTGCCGCCATGTTGTGCGTCGTCAGCCTGTGGATGCTGCAGCACAGCATCGATGAGATCGAATATCACGATCTGCAGGAGCGCGCAGAAGACGTGCAATTGGTCCTGAGTCACGAACCACCTGGTCAGAGCATGCAGAGTCTCACGAGCGCTCTGGCATCTGTCTATGAGTTCAAAGACGATGGAAAGTATCTCCAGATTCGCGACGAACAAGGTAACTGGCTCTTTCGTTCAAAACGCATGATGGCGCAGAATCCTGATCTGCCGCCTCCAAAGATGCTGCCGCGTATCGGTCAGATAAATGAGTTTCGCCAAGGGATACACTATGTGCGGGTTCTTGCCTATCCGATCGCTGTACGGGAAAAGCTCTACTCGGTGCAGACAGGCGTGGCGCGCAATCGATCGATGGTCTTATTCGCCAGCTTTCGCACCAAGCTCCTATTGCTGGCGCCGATCGTGATCTTACTCGCGGCCGCAGGTGGACACGCCATGAGTCGCAAGGCGCTGGCGCCGGTTGCTGCCTTGACCGCCGAGGCGCGAAGGATCAATGATCGCAATCTCGATATCCGTCTCCCCGTTTCCAATGCCAAAGATGAAATCTCGAACCTTTCGCGGACCTTGAATCAGATGCTTGAGAGAATCGACAAGGCCTTTGCCAGCGTACGCTCCTTCACCGGCAATGCTTCGCATGAATTGCGTACGCCCATTGCGCTCTTGCGCACTGAGATCGAGGTGGCGCTCTATCGCGATCGCAATGTTGACGAGTATCGCCAAGTGCTCGGGCGTCTGCATCAAGAGGCCGTTCAGATGACGAGCTTGGTCGAAAATCTGCTATCGCTGGCGCGCACTGATGGAGGTGCCGACACCTTATCGTTCGCCCCCATCTGCTTGGATTCTCTCTTGCACGATGCCGACCAGACCTGGACAAACGCCGCGAATCACGCGCTACTCAAATTCAGCGTCGAAATGCCAAGCGCAGGTCTCTACGTTCTCGGAGATGCATGCGGCATCCAGAGACTGTTGTCGATACTCCTCGAGAACGCCATCAAATACACTCCTTCTGGAGGTACGGTCACGTTGCTCCCGAACATCGAGGGAGAGCGCGTCTCAATCGAAGTCAAGGATACAGGAATCGGAATCCCTCATGAATACAGAAGTCGTATCTTCGAGCGTTTCTTCCGGGGCACGGCAAAAAATGGAATTTCTAATAACGGGTCGGGGCTTGGTCTCGCCCTTGCTAAGTGGATCGCTGAGAGACACGGCACTGAGCTAAGTGTCGAGAGTGAGTTAGGTCTTGGCAGTCGCTTCTCGTTTTCGCTGAAGCGGGCTAACCCTCCGAACTGCACCACGCAGCGCCAAGCCAGGTCAGCAGCAGCTTTGCCATCACAGTCGCCACATGTCCAAGCTTCAAACTGACGGTTACTCGCAACTCATAGACCGTCCAACGCGAAATCTTGGCCGCCTTCCTTGTTGACGAACAATGAATGAAAGGTTTCTCGGGCAAGGTGAGGATCACCGACTCCCGCGGTCCAGCGGCCCCGGTATGCGGTCCTTCCCCATACTCTGAACGTCGAGCCGGACGAGACGTCGATAGCAGTCTCTGGAATCCCCTCCCCGATTAACACCGCTCTGGGCAATTAGACGCTTACGTTCGCCGGAACTGAGGGTTCGGCGGCTCAATGAAACCTAGCCATTGGCGAATATCCATCCGGATCTTCAGCCTGCCTGACAGATCAGCGGCCAGCATCGGGTAAAATCAAGCGTGAAAACCTCTGAACCCAAAAGGAAATACAAGCTCCTCTGGATTCGAGCAAATGGCACGGTAGCAATACTCCTGCCCTCTGCCAGGGAACACCTTCATTGATCCGTGCCCTTGTTGATTTCGCGCTGAAGAGCCGGTGGCTGGTACTCGGCGGAGTCGTCGTGCTTTCGATCTGGGGCATCCTCTCCTTCCGGGCTCTCCCCATCGAGGCCTATCCCGATGTTGCAAACAACTACGTCCAGATCATTACCCAATGGCCCGGTCGCTCCGCTGAAGAGATCGAACGCCAGGTTACCGTCCCCGTGGAGATTCAGATGGCGGGCATTCCTCATCTCACCCATCTGCGTTCCACGACCCTTGCCGGGCTCTCCAGCCTCATGCTCATCTTCGATGATGACTCAACGAGTGACGCCAATCGGGCTCATGTGGTGGAACGCCTCGGGCAGGTAAGTCTACCCGCGAACCTGACGCCCCAGATGGGAACCGACTGGAGCCCTGTCGGACAGATCTACTGGTACACCCTCGAGAGCACCAACCCCTCCTACGACGTAATGGAAAAGAAGTCCCTCGAAGACTGGCTTCTTGAGAAATCATTCAAAGGCGTTAAGGGCGTTGTAGACGTATCCAGCTTCGGTGGCCCGACCAAGGAATATCAGATTAAACTCGATCCCGATAAGCTGGTTGCCTACGGCCTCAGCATCGGGCAGGTAGAGCAGCAGATCGCCAATAACAACAGTAACGGCGGTGGCAGCTTCATCGAGCAAGGCGCACAGCAGATCAACGTGCAATCTCTGGGCCTCTACACCAGCGTACAAGACATCGAAAACACCGTCGTAAAAACGCAGAATGGTGCGGCTATCTCGATCGCCGACATCGCCACCGTCTCCCAAGGGGCCAAGATCCGCCTCGGACAGATAGGAAGAGCGACCCACCGCGCCGACGGAATGATCGTCGACAACCCCGATACCGTCGAGGGCATCGTGCTCCTGCAAAAGGGAGCTGACTCTGATCCAGTCCTGACCCAGATTCACGAGGAAGTGGACAAGCTCAATAACGGCATTCTGCCCAAGGGCGTAAAGGTGGTGCCGTTCCTTGATCGATCAAAATTGGTGAACTATACCGTGGAGACGGTGGAACACAACCTGACTGAGGGAATGATCCTGGTCGCCATCATTCTCTTCCTGTTTTTAGGCAACGTGCGTGGCGCAATTATTGTTACCCTTACCATCCCGTTCGCTCTCATGTTCGCCTCGATCTGCCTCGACCTTAGTCACATCCCCGCCAATCTGCTCTCGCTCGGCGCTCTTGACTTTGGCATGCTGGTCGACGGCTCCGTGGTAATGATCGAAAACATGGTCCGCCATCTCGGACAAAAGGACGACACGCGGACCCCGACTCAAAAGATTCGTGAAGCGGCGCACGAGGTACTGCGCCCCGTGTTCTTTGCTCGCGGTATCATCATTACTTCGTATCTGCCCATCTTCACCCTCCAGGCAGTTGAGGGTCGGCTGTTCAAACCCATGGCCTGGACAGTGACGTTTGCCCTGCTCGGCGCCCTGGTCTTCGCCATCATCATTGCCCCCGTCATGGCTGGCTTGCTGTTCAGCAAAGGAGCCAAAGAGTGGCACAATCCCATCATGGAATGGTTGATCCGCCACTATCGCGTGGCCGTCCGCGCGGCCATTTTGCATCGTTACACCACCGTGGGCATAGCCGCCTTCCTGTTCGCCGTGGCGATCTATCTCACGATAGGCGGACCCATCGGCTCGGAGTTTCTGCCCCACCTCGATGAGGGCTCAATCTGGGTTCGAGGAACTCTGCCCCCCAGCGAAGGTCCCACCCCTAGCATTGACTTCACCAACAATGCCCGCGTCGTGTTGGCATCGTTTCCTGAGGTCACCCAGGTTATCAGCCAGACCGGCCGCCCCGACGACGGCACAGACAGCGCTGGCTTCTTCAATACGGAATACTTTGTTGATCTCAAGCGAAAAGAAGAGTGGCGCCCCGTCTTTCACCGCAATAAAGAGAGCTTGATCGCCGCGATCGATAAGGAATTAGAGAAGTTTCCCGGCGTGATCTGGAACTACTCGCAGCCCATCTCCGACAACATGGAAGAAGCCGTCTCCGGCGTAAAGGGCGAGCTCGCCGTAAAGCTCTATGGCGACGACCTCCGTACGCTCGAACATACCGCCGAAAACATTCAGGCGCAGATGGCCACCGTTCCGGGAGTAGGCGATCTTGGCATATTCCGCATCGTCGGCCAGCCCAATCTCAACCTGCGGGTCGATCGGAAAGCAGCTCGGCGCTGGGGCATCAACGTCACCGATATCCAGGATGCAGTGCAGACCGCCGTTGGTGCCAATGCGATCACCCAGGTGCAACAAGGTGAAGCCCGCTTTGACGTAACCCTGCGCTATCAACAGCAGTTTCGCGATACCCGCGAATCCATTGAAAACATCCGCATGCTGGCGCCCTCCGGCGAGCGTGTTTCGTTGGCGCAGCTTACCCAGGCATCGACTGATGACGGTGCTGAACAGATCAATCGCGAATCAGGGCAGCGTTACATTGCTATCAAGTTTTCTGCCAGGGGCAGGGATCTCGGTTCAACCGTTGAAGAGGCTATCTCCCGAGTCGAACACAATGTGAAATTGCCGATCGGGTACCACCTCGAGTGGGCCGGAGAATACGAGAGTCAAAAACGAGCCGACAAGCGAATGGCGGTGATTGTTCCCATCGCCGTGCTTGCCATCTTTCTCATTCTCTACACCATGTTTCATTCCGCTAAGTGGGCAATACTGATCCTGGTCAGCGTCATTATGGCGTCCATCGGTGGTCCCCTCGCCCTATTTGTCACGCACACTAATTTTTCTGTTTCTTCCGCGGTGGGTTTTCTGGCGCTCTTTGGAGTTTCAGTGCAGGCCGGCGTCATCATGATTGAATTCATCAATCAATTACGAGCTCGTCGCAAAGGTATGGAGGAGTCAAATGAAGATCACTTTATCGAGGCTGCCGTCGAGGGCGCAGTGCTACGCTTGCGGCCCATCATGATGACTATGCTGGTGGCTACCCTGGGGCTGCTGCCCGCCGCGCTTTCGCACGCCATCGGCTCAGATTCACAACGACCGTTCGCCATCGTGATCGTCGGCGGTCTTCTCGCCAACCTGGTCATTGGTATCTTCCTGCTGCCGACACTGTATGTCTGGGTCGCCCGAGAAGACGACATATTGCCTGCTGTCGAAGCAAACGAAGAATTCTGACACATCTCGCCAAATTAACAGCGATGGCCCAACATCCTTCACGACCGAGCCCATCGGCCACAGTCAGTGGCGTAAGAAAAAAACGGAGGAGAACAGGCGCTATCATAAGTTGCGCTTAGGAAAGCGTTCCCCCCCCCGATAGACATATTTGATCTGCCCAGGGAATCATTTTTAAACCTTTTGGAGACCCGAACGGTCAGTGCCACACAAAGCCTCTTCCGCTGGCTGTTGTTCGTCCTGTTCGCTTGCATCAACACTACTTTTCTCACAGCCCAGTCCTCGAGCGGCGCAATCGGGGCCCTGGCAGCGGTACTGAGTGCGAGTTGATAAAACGTGTCGGCCGATTGTGGGGCGAGTTGAAGGCGCGCGCGTAGGTGCCACACACGATCCGTCGATTGCCAAGGATGGCGACCAATACTATGTCTTCGCGACGGGCGCTGCGCCAGGCGGAGGCCAATTGCCTATTCGCTGTTCCCACAATCTGACCGAATGGAAGCTCTGCGGTAGCGTGTTCGATTCCTTTCCTGAAGCTTTTCACAAAATGAGTCCCGGCACCAGGGATCTTTGGGCGCCCGATATATCCTTCTTCAATGGAAAGTATCACCTCTACTACGCGTACTCTCTCTTTGGTCGTAACCTGCCAGGTATCGCACTGGCAACCAATGAAACGCTAAACTCTGTCAGCCCCAGGTACCGCTGGCAGGATGAAGGCGCCGGGGTACAGTCGGCTGCTTCTGATGATTTCAACGCGATCGATCCGAATATCGTGCTCGACGAAAAACGCCAGCCATGGCTGAGCTTTGGCAGCTTCTGGTCGGGAATCAAGATGCGCCGCATCGACCCGGCAACAGGGAAATTGGCAGCGAACGATTCAAAGCTATATTCGCTAGCCGGCAAACTGCCTCCCAATCATTCCGCGCCCGCAAAGCCCGGATTTCCCGCGGACTGGCAGGCGATTGAAGCGCCGTTCATCGTCGGGCATCAATGGTTTTACTACCTCTTTGTCTCATTCGATCTCTGCTGCCGCGGAGTTCACAGTAGTTATCGCACGATGGTCGGACGTTCGCGCCGCGTGACCGGGCCTTATGTCGATCCCGTAGGACGGGAAATGCTCAAGGGCGGCGGCAGTGAACTCGTGGCTGCAAATGGCCGTTAGATCGGGCCTGGCGGAGAGTCGATATTGCAACGGCCTGAAGGCGACCTGATCGTCTTCCACGCGTACGACGCGGTTACCGGCAAGCCCGCCCTGCAGATCTCTACGATTGCATGGAAGAATGGCTGGCCCCAAGCGGTCCTCGGCAATGTCGGCGAGGCAAAATGAATCGACATTGCCGAGCGGCTTTGACGTGCCGTGTACTTGCTCCATTCGCATCCATAGAATTCAGCGTTGTCCGATCAGCATTCTCATAAGGATCGCTCCGCCGAGTGCAGCGATGAGCGCCAATGGCATCGCAACGGCACCGACCTTCAGAAACTTCCAGAAGCTCACATCCAGCTTTTCTCCGCTTGTCCCGTCACCTGCATCCTTGCGAAGTGCCAGCAGCCAGAGAATCGTAGCAAGCGATCCAGTGACAGAGAGATTTGGTCCGAGATCTACGCCGATCAGAACTACATTGGCCATCAGACCCTTTGTATGAGCAGCTTGGATTGTGCCACCCGCTATCAGACCCAAAGGCAAATTGTTCACCAGGTTGTTTGCTATCGCAACGGCGAATCCAACCAGCATTGCGCCCACATTCTGGCCGAGACTTGACGCCCAGACGAGCCATTGCTGTGTCAGGCTCAACGCACCCTGGCTCTCGACGGCATCGACCATAACAAACAATCCTGCAACCAGCAGCAGTGTTGCCCAGCTGATTTCGCGAGCCAAGCTCACTGGATTTGTTCGCGCCTTGATTGAGACCACAACTGTTATCACCAGCGCCGCGAGGCATGTTGGCAGCCCCAGGTCTTTCTTCATCGCGGAAGCTGCCAGGAGAACGGCAATCATCAGGGCGAGGCCGCCGAGAACAAGTTTGCCATTCCCGGTCAGCTTCGTGTTCTCCACCTCGCAATCGATGCTCTTGCAGAGTTCGTGGCGAAACACAAGGCGCATGACGAGAAAAGTGACCACGATGGAAAGCACCGATGGCACTCCGAAAGCAGCCAGCCACATCCCCAGCGGTGGCATTCCAGTACGAAAGACCACCAGGTTCGCCGGATTCGAAATCGGCAACACGAAGCTGGCGGCGTTCGCGATCATCGCGCAGACAAAAAGATATGGAAGAGGCGCGACCTTTGCCTTTCGCACTGCCGTCAAGATCGCCGGCGTCAGCACGACAGCAGTGGCGTCGTTCGACATGAAAATGGTCACAAGAGTTCCCACCCCGTAGACCAGTAGGAAAAGCCGCGAGCAACTGCCCCTCGCTCCTCGAATCGCGACCGAGGCTACCCAATCGAATACGCCTTGCTCCCGCGCCAGTTCACTCAGGAGCATCATGCCAATCAGGAACAAGTAGACATCACTGCCCTTGATAACGGCTTGCCCAGCCAATTTGACCGGCACCAAACGAAGGCCGATCAACAGGAGCGCCCCGCCCGATATCCACCAAACTTCACGAATTCCGCGAGGACGGATCAGCATCAGTGAAATGCTGACGGCGACAATTAAAGGAAGAACGACGTGCGCGATCTCCATCGGAACCATCACCACTTGTTTCCGTTCTTGTTCGGTCCTGGTTGGATGCCGAGCAGCCTATGCTCCGGCCACGCCCCCAACGAGTTATCCTGATCGCGTTCCGCGCGCTCCACCGCGGGCAACTTGCCTGGCTCAACGAATCGCCAACTCACAACGTCACAGTCCATGTTGATTACAGAATAGCCAATTGGCCATTTCTCAGTTTGTCCAATGGAGCGGGTGGCAGAGTAAACCGTACGACCAACGTTAGCAATTTCGTTGTGATGCGTGTGTCCCATGTCGACGAGACTTACGTCAAGCTTACGAATAAATTCCATCAGTTCAGCGCCGCCAGATTTGAGGTCACTTGCAGTCTGCAGTTCGCACTTCACCCAATCCAAATGAACCGCGCTTACCGCAAACGAGGTTAGATGCGGCACATCGAACGCATTCATCGCGATAAATCTGGCGGAGCCAACGCAAAGCCTTGACACCGGCCTAAGAGCTCTGCCGGTCGTGTCCCCGGAATGGGTCAAGCCGCTAACGGCATTCCCTGCTGGGTCAACCGGCTAGGTACATGCCCAAGACTACGGATAAACCGACGATGCCTAACGCTAGCCAGTTCCCCGCCTGTTTGAGCATCCGCCGCTTATGTGCGACGAGGATCTCGAACATGGCTCGGCTCTCGCGTGCTGAGTTGATGTTGCTGGGGTAGGTTTGCGGAAAGAAGACCATCAACGCTGTCCATAAGCTGATGAGCCAAGCGAGCAGGGGCGCCACGTAAATCGCCACCTGCCAGCCTGGTGCATGGCCCCGGATGTTGGTGTACGCTATCGCGTGGAAGTAAAGCCCTTCCAGGATTCCCGCCACCCCGATGATCTGTTTGGCAGTCTCTTCCAGCGATTTGACCGATTCGGTGAGCAGAACCTTGGCGTTGTCTTTCCAGAATTTGAGGCTCGGATCTGCCAACACGGGAAGCTGATCGTCCGGCAGTCCCTTCTGTTTCTCGACGCTTGTCTGCAGGTCGTCCATTATGCTCCGATCTTGACTTCAAAGTCGTTCTTGCAGTTAGGACAATTCAAGTCAATGGTCCGCGCAACCGCTGCGTGCAACTGTCTATCGGCCTTCCGCGTAACAGACACCTGCCCGGACGCATACATTCCCTCGGGATCCGCCAGAAATCGATACCCGCAGATGGGGCATTTGAATTTTTGCGTTGTCATAAGCCCATACCGCCTCTCAGATCACCATAACGTTCAACCGTACACCGTCTTCGAGTTCGTCCACCACGAGCTGTCGGCCGAAGTCCGCCATAATTGCGTCAAACTTCTCTTTCCCCAGTGCATTTAAAGCATCGTACAGAAAAATATGCAAGCTTCTTTGCTGATGGGCATCGGCTTGAGCAAGGAACGAAAGCGCTATTAAACACTTTTCGACCGCTGCTACGTGATTGCCTTCTTCCCAGTGGATTCGCCCCAGGTAATAGATGGCGTCCGCTTTCGGGCTTCGAAATCCGAGTGAGTCGAAGATCTCGATCGCCGCCTCGAACGCAGGCACCGCCTTTGCATACTTGTTTTGTTGGAACAGGATCTTGCCGAAAAGTGAATTGCAATGTCCGGCGCCCTGCCGGTTTCCAATTTGCTCGTTGAGGGCCAGGCTCACACGTACTTGTTTCTCGGCTTCCGTGAGATCGCCTTTGATGTGGCTGATCTGGCCCAGTTCCCGCAGACATACGGCCTGCCCGCGAAGGTTGTTCAGATCCTTGTAGCGCCGCAGGGCATCCTTCATTCTGCTTTCGGAGCTCTCTAGCTTTGTCTCGTCCAGATTAAGCTGGAATTCGTCCATGTCCAACGTGGCAAGCTGGTAGATTGTCGTTACCCAATTGAGACGATCGGTGTCGCTGAGCGATGCGCGGGTTTGGTAAGATGCCGCGCTCTCTTCGTAATAGCCGCGCGCTTTCTGAAAGTCCCCGCGCGAGTGATAAATTGCACCGATCTCGTGCAGTTGACCCGCATAACGATCTACTGCTAGAGCGGCGCGGTAGATCTCCAGTACCTCCAGGTGTATCTCGAGTGCCGTCTTCAGGTCGCCCATCTCGTGATACAAAATGGCCAGGTACCGCATGGCCGTTGCTTGTGCAATTCCAGTGCTGGTGCGTATGCAATCTTGCGTAAGCTGGATCAGGCGATCGGTGAAACCCCAACGCATTAGCGATTCGCGCACCGCCTCCACCGCCTCGAATGCCCTGTCGAAGTCTCCGGCTCGAAAATAATAATCACGCGCTCGCAGAATGCAGGTCACGATGGCGGATTCTGTTTTTGCTTGCTGGAGCTGAAGATCCCAAAACGCGCCGGCGCGCTTCAGCAACTCCGCCTCGTCTTCACCAGTGGCCTTGAACTGCTCATGAACGTAATCGCGCACTAGCGCATGCATGGGATAGGTGACGCTGTCTTTCGTCTTTTCCCTGGACAGCATCCCCCATTCCAGCAAAGGCCTCAGGTCCGCGTCAACCGGCACAGATGAGTTCTCCGCGCCGCCCATCATCCATTGGAGTTCCTCGAGGGAAGGAGTCTCGTCCAAAACGCTCGCGCGTATCAACAACTTCCGAGATCCGGTCGGCAGTTGCGCATAGGTGCGGTCGAGCAGCGTGAACTCGATCATCTCTTTCCTGACGCCTTCGATCTCCAGCCAGACATCGCTGACACTGGTGACCGCTGCGCGCCGCGCAAAGACATCGATGCTGTAGGGGTGCCCGCCGAGCTTGGTGAACAGGTCATGCTTGGTGATCGGGGCAGTTCCAGACGCTACGGGAAGAGAAGCCAGGATCTCGTGGTTGTTCATGGCCTGCACGGCGTTGCTGAATGGCATCTCACCGAGCGCGATGTGGTCGATTTCGGCAGTGAGCCTTTGCCGCGTGGGGCTGAAGTCATAGCGGGTCGTGAACAGAAATCGGGTACCGTTGGCGACGCTGTTAACGAGTTGTTCGAAGAACTGCCGCAGGTCGAGATCGGCGATCTCGAAGACGTCCTTCGACTGGCCGGAATCCGCACCGTTCTGTGCGGCTTTTCCGGCAGTTAACACGTCCTCGCAATTATCGAAGATCACGAGCAAGGGAAACTGTGTGAGAATCTGGGCCAAGACTGCGGTCTTCGCTGCCAGCGTCACTTGCGCGTGCAGGACCTTGTTCATGCGATCCACGCCGGCGATATTCAGGAACGCGTTCAGTTCGGAAAGGATATCCTCGGGCCGCGTGCTGGGCGTCATGCGGAATGCCTTGACGCCACGAAAACTTTTCTGCAGCTTGGTGGCGGCGCGCGTGGCGACCACGCTTTTGCCCATTCCTCCCATTCCGTGAATGATGCAGGCCCTCTGCTTTCCGCCGATGAAGCCGTTGCGAATGCGGCGCAGTTCGAGACGCCGCCCTACGAAGCCGCGATCCATCACTGAGACGGTGGCGAAATCCATCGCGCCCGCCGTCTCGAGGCCCTCCGGCGCCCGAATCTGGGAGACGTTCACGCAATTGGGGTCGTTGAGCAGCAGCACCGGCGTGGCAAAGTCGATGCGTTCGCGACCCTCCTCGCGCGCCGCAAGAGCGAGCGCCAGCCGCGATTCGGTGAGCGCAACGTCGATAGGCTTGTTGTTGGCAACGGCCGTGTAAAAACGGTTTGCGAACATTGTGGCCGTGGTGTCGAGTACCGAATATTGCATGGCCAGCACTGCCGATGTTCCCTGTTGGGCTAACTGTATGGCCATCCCCGGATAGGCCGTGTTATTCGCCGTGCGCGCCGACTGGCAGGCGCTGAGCACGATCAGGCGCAGGGAACGGAAATTGCGCATTAGCGCCGTGAATTCGGTGTCGGCCACCCGCTGTTGGTCGCCCTGCTCGTTTTCGAGCAGCAGTTCGTTACGCTTGAGTTCTTCGTTGAAGACTCCGTGACCGGTGAAGTGCAGGATGTCATACTCCTGCTCCAGTAAATATTCCTGGATGGTGGCCAGCGTGGCATCCTCGCAGAAGTCGATGTCGATCAGCCGCTTTCTCTGCAGCTTGTCGAGCGCTGCGATGATCATCTCCTGCTCTTTCTCTGTGTTGAGGATCATGTGGCTGGGCAGATCGAGAGGGCTTGATACGACCACGAGCATGCGCATGGTGCGGTCGAGCGGCTTGCGCACGCGCCGTTCGATACCTGCGGGCAATCGCGAGATCGGCAGCCCGATCCGCGTGACCAGGAATTCTTCGCCGTCGTGCAGCAGTTCCCATGGCAGGTCAATGAGTTCGGGGGCGCTGGCATCCACCCGCACCCGGAGCCTCAGGCCACCCTCCTGCTGGGCCATCTTCGCCCACCGCTGGGCCAGCAGCGCTCCCGTCTGGCCTCCCAGGACGTTCCTGTACAGCATTCGGCCGAATTGCAGGTGGAGATCGTCGCGGAGCGGCTCGCTAGAGATCGAATACTCCTCTATCCGCTTGAGGTCTTCGCGCATCTTCAGGGTATCGGTGACAAGCCTGAATGAATTCTCTGCCTCACGGCCCCCTTGCCCGTCGGGCACGTACGCAACGAATTCTTGCGTTCCTGTCTTTGAAAGGACTAAGTCAAAATCCTGGTAGACAGTCATGGTCCTCCGTTTCGATGGGTGCGGGGAAACTCTTTACGCGCAATCCTTCAATCGCATTTCATTCCCGTAGCACACGTCTGCGGTCAATTATGGGAGTAGTTTCGGAATTACCATCCCACCGGGAATCAAAAAGCCGGCAACCGGTGAAAGTGGACTCCACTGATTATTGAAACTTGTCACATCCGGGCGAGCGGGTTCCAGCCTGTCATGGTCGGCTCGGAAGGTGAGTCCCATGTTAGTGCAAGCCAAAGAGAGATGCCAGAGCGAATTGCCGGCTCTTCCGTCAGCTCTGCCAGCCATCGTGATGCGAGTTGCACGTCCTAACAACGAGATTCGCGCATAACACAAGACCTGACCATTTCAGCGATTGCCCGCCAACACGTTCTCGGTCGAACTCAGCTGTACGAACCACCAGCCACCAAAAACAGCCATTAAATGATTTAGACCTCTCTGAACTCGAGAGGCAATTAAATTTAAACGCTTTATTTTGTGGGTGCCGGGAGAGGGGCGAGCCCCAGCCGGTATTCGAAACACGTAAGTTTACTGATTCCAGAATCGCAAAATCAATCAAATCGGCAAATCCGACATTCCTGGCACAATGCGGGCACAAAGTGATTAGCGAAGACGACGGATTGCCGACGGATTTTTATAGCCGGAATTGCGATGTGGCGCCTCAGAGGTACATCTGCTGGACTACAGTCCTCCGAGGCTTATTTCGCTTTCGCCGTGCGAGCGAGAGCCCGTTTAAATCGTTCAGCGCAAAACATGTGTTTCTATCGTATATTTTGCATGTGTGGATCCTGCGAGATGTTGAGACTCAACTCAGACGCTCTGCGAAGACGCGTCCGGTGATCGTTCTAACGGGAGCCCGGCAGACCGGCAAGACCTCAACTTTCCGGCACCTGTTCCCGGATTACGGGTTTGTGTCCCTCGATCTTCCCACCGATGCCGAGCAGGCCGAGAAGGAGCCGGAACGTTTCCTTCAGCGTCATCCGCAGCCCGTCATCATCGACGAGGTAGGGCATGGTTCAGACTTGCGTTAGAAGGTATACGGTAAAACAGAAAATACTCTAGCCGGCCGGCAAAAGCACTTCCATCTGAAGCAGCACGGCATGGATCGCTTCCAGCAGTCCGCCGATGTCGGTAGCCGTAATCCTGCCGATGGTTCCGATGCGAAAGCACGAGTCTTTCGATAATTTCCCTGGGTAAATTACGAACCCCAATGACCAAAGCTTCGCATAAAAATCCGAAAAGTCAAACGCTGGGTCGAGGGGGTACCGGAACGAAGTAATGATAAAGCTCTGGTCCTCCTCGGCAAGATATGCCTCGAAGCCCATCGCTTTCATTCCCATGCATAACGTGCGATGGTTTTGCCGATAGCGCTCTCCGCGCACCTTGACTCCACCTTCTTCGTCCAGTTCATTAAGCGCCTGTTCAAACGCTAAAAGTGTCTGGATCGGCGGAGTAAAGCGGAAATGTCCACCGCTGGCTTCCATGCTGGCCCATTGATCGTGCAGGTCCAGGCTCAGTGTTCGTGCATTCCCCTTCGCTGACTCCAGAGCGCGCCGATTAGCGAGCACGAAACCAAATCCTGGAACTCCCTCAATGCACTTATTCGCGGAGGAGATCAAGAAATCGATATGTGATCTTTTCATATTGATCGGGACGGCTCCGAAACTGCTCATGGCATCCACGATGTAGACTGCTTTGGCATCCGACACTACACGGCCGATCTCTTCTGCTTGATTCAATATGCCGCTCGTTGTTTCGCAATGCACCAACGCGACATGAGTGATGCCGCTACAGATCGCCAATCTTTCGGCAACAAGCTCAGGAGTGAACTTCATGTTCTCGGCGACTTCGAACACATCGAGCGCAATGCCGTGAATGCGCGCCATCTGCGCCATGCGCCGACCATAGGCGCCGTTTACCATCACCAGCAGTTTCCCGTCCCGCGGAATCACCGATGAAAGGACCGATTCAACTACATACGTGCCGCTGCCTTGCATCAGTACGCATTCATAGTCTTCGCACGGGTAAGGACCAAGTGCCAACAGGCGGGCGCGAATGCTTTGAACGATCGTAAGAAACTCGCTATCCAGGGAACCAAAGTCGCGAAGCATCGCCTCTTTCACCGTGATGCTAGTGGTCAATGGGCCGGGCGTGAAGAGAAGCTTGTCTTTACTGTTCGTTCGCACGTCTATTTTCGTCATCTTTGCCACTCTCCTCAGGCAGCGCCGAGTCCGCTCAGGCAATCATCGAGAATCTTCACCGCACGATCGAGATGTGTTTCTTCAATCGTCAACGGCGGAGTAAGGACCAGCGTGGAACCCATGGACACCTTAAAGCTCAGCCCACGACTTAGGGCCTGGTACATTACCTGTTCCGCCTCAAAACTCGCCGGAGAACCATCCGGCAACTGGAGAACGATAGCAACGAGCAACCCCATTCCACGCACGTCATAGATCAACTCATGTTTCTGTTGCAGTCCTCTTAGTTGCTCCATGAATCGGCTACCCAGGATTCGTGCGCGTTCGGCCAGTCCCTCGGATTCGATCACCTCGAGAACGGCGAGCGCGGCGGCACACGCAACCGGACTTTTCTCATGCGTAAAATGGCCGAGCGCCCGATCCTGCCCGATGTCGAGATCCTCGCGCGCCAGCAAGGCAGCTATCGGAAAAATGCCTCCGCCCAAACCTTTGCCGATCACCAGCATGTCCGGAACAATGCCGTACTGTTCGCAAGTAAACATCGATCCGGTACGGCCCAGCCCATGCGGAATTTCATCGAGGATCAGCAAAGCGCCATGGCGGGTACATATCTCGCGAAGCCTTCGCCAGTACTCGGGCGGAGGCACTGTTCCGGTGCTGCGCACTGTCTCGGCAATGACGGCCGCAACATCGCCCTCCTTTTCGAGCACATAATCCATATACCCGGCGCATTGCAGATTGCAGCTCTTGCCGCAGCGGAACGGACAGTGCACCGGCTCCGCAGGCGGTACATGTTCTGAGCCCGGCAGCAAAGGGCCGATGTTATTGCGAAAGAGCATTTCTCCGCCGAGCGAAATGGTGTCGAGAGTGGCCCCGTGAAACGAGTCCCACATCGATACTGTCTTAAAGCGCCCGGTCGCCATGCGTGCCAGTTTGATTGCCATGGAAATGGCTTCCGCACCGCCGGGGGCAAAAAGGCTTTTGTTCAGCGTGCCAGGCGAAATCTCGGCCAGCTTTCGCGCCAGTGCAACCGCATATCGGTTCGTATAGCGTCGTGTGCAGAAGGGCAGTTGCTCCATCGCCTCGTAGATAGCGGCCTTTACCTTGGGATGACCAAAACCAACCTGATGCACGCTGTTTCCATGGAAATCGAGGTAGCTGCGGCCTTGAGTGTCCACAAGAAAGCTGCCCTCGCAACTACTCAGCACGTTCAGGCACGGAGAGGAGAGAGACTGATGTAGAAAATAACGCGCGTCTTCTGCAAGCAGCGCGCGGGCCTCGTCGTCCAGATTGTCTCTCTGCCAACTCTCACGCGCGGAAGACAGGTTTACATCTCCTTCCGACTGCGCGATGCTTACCTGCTCGATATTCTTCTTGTTTTGCATCTCAGTCACCTGCTGTTTGAATTGAGTCGTCTGGTAAGTCTCAAGCCGTCTGACCAACTCGTTGTTCATTCAACTGCCCGCCATAACCCTCTTCGGGTTTCCGATTCCATGATGGAAGAAGAACGGCCGCTGCGAGAAAAGAAGCTCCAGCGAGAACCTGAAAAAGACAATCCCATCCATAGTGTCCACTTACATAAACCACGACGTAGGGTGAAAAAAGTGCCCCCAAGTGTCCTATGCCGTCCACCAGGCCAGACGCTGTCCCGGTAGCCCGCACGTCTCCGATATCCTGGGCAGCTGCTCCCGAGAGCAGCGTGTCAGGGCCGTACGAGAGCACACCCGAAAGAGAGATGGCGATTCCCGTTCCAACCAATCCGTAAGCGGCTAATGAGGGCTGGATCAGCATGACACAACCCAATCCGAAAAGCATCATGGCTGATATCGGGGCCCTCCTTGATTGCATAAAGCGGTCGGAGATATATCCGGCCATTAAAGCGCCCGCGATGCCGATCAATTCATACAGTGAAGATAGATAGCCCGCCGCCTGAAAGCCGTACTTGAGCCGTTCGACCATATAAAATGGCAGCCAAAACATCAGGGCATACCGACACAATTCCAAAAAGAAATAGGCAATGCTGATCGTCCATAGCGACGGCTTTTTTAGCAAGGCCAACAGGTCGCTCCAATTCGAGCGATCACGCAACGCAGCAGGCTGCCCGCTGGGAGCTTCCGAGGTGAATCCCTTCTCCTCCGGCGTGCCGCTCACCCCAAACGAAAACAGGATTGTGATGCCCAGCAGGATAAGCGCCGGCAACAGAAAACCGAGCCGCCAACCCATCTTGGGAAGCAATACAGGTTCCGTCACTGCCCAGGTCGCAAAGCTGGTTGCGAGGAACCCTCCCAGCACGTAATTGGTTCCCCACCAGGCCATCACGATTCCGCGAATGTCGCTGCTGAACCAGCTCGCCATCATCTTCACCAGCCCGGACCAACCCGTCGACTGGCCAACCCCGTTAAGGCATCCGAAAACGAGTAGCCATAGCAGCGATGCGTGCACTCCCATGAATAGATTGCTCGCCACCACGAGCAACATTCCGCCGGCGACAACGCGCTTGGCCCCGATGCGATCTGACAGAAAACCGAAGCCGAATTGTCCGACCGCATACATGAGGCTATAGCCGAACACAATGTTGGCAAGTTCCGAGCTTCGCAACCCGGAAATCCCATGCAGCATGGGTAGAACAATGCCGAGATTTTTGCGGCAAAGATAGAAACCCGCATATGTAATCCAGGTAATAGCAAACACTTGACGGCGGACGGCGGCGAGACGCAACAGAGATCTCCGTTTCTATAGCTGGACCAGAGAAGGTTTATCCTGAAGCTGTTGCGCTCAAGTCGATATGACCATCGAGGTATGACGGCTTCTTGTTCAACTGAACGAGGCACAGCGATTGAGCGTTCGCCTTAGCGTGCGGCGATAAATGCGGAATCGACGGCTCGTGAGCGCCAGCAGGGCGAGGGTTTCACATCCAGCAACCGCGCCAGTGTTGCCGCTGTGTCATATTGCATAATCGTGGTCTCGATTTTGTAGTTAACGCGGATCCCCGGCCCGCTGATCACCCAAGGAATCTCCAGCTCGCTCATCGAGAGGCCGCCGTGTGTCCTGCCAATGCCGCCGTGGTCCGCGGTCAGCAAGATCGTGGTCGAGTCGCGCAGCTTCAGCTTGTCCAGCGTAAGCAGCAGCCGACCCAGCATCGCATCCGTCTTCTCGACTGCGGCAATATACTGAGGCGACCCCCAGCCATTGGCGTGGCCCGCATTATCGACATGGTCAAGGTGAAGGAACAAGAAATCCGGTTTGTCGCTTTCGAGATACGCGAGGGCATGTTCGAAGGCGTCGTCTTCTTTTTCGTCTACGGAGTAGACCTTGCTGGCCACGCCGGGCTCAACCAACCGTACATAATCCGTCCAGTCGGTGAAGATGCCGATGCGCGCCGCCGGATGCTGCAAATGTTCAAGGCTATAAATGGTGGGGAAGATTCCGGGAGCATCCTGACAGGCGGCCGCGATCGTAAAGCTGTCCGGCTGCCAGTCGTTGGAAGTTACCCCGGTGAGCTCGGTCGGAGCACCCATGATCATGGCGGCCCAGTTGGAACTGCTGCTGGTCGGCATCACAGAGCGCGCGTGCATCGACCACGCCCCAGACTTCATCAGCGCATGTATGTTGGGAGTGTTAGCCTCGGCAATGCCCTGGGGTGAAAGTCCGTCGACCCCGAACAAAATCACACGTTGTTGCGCTGCAATGGGGAGCATACCGGAAACAAAGAGAACTCCGACAAGGATCAAAGATCGATTGAGTCTAAAGCAGTGCATTTTTTCGAACTCCACGCGTAGAAGCAATACGCTTTCATCATCACTTTCTCAGCCATGGAGGCGTATCGAAACGTTCAGCAGGTTAAAGGAGCCGACATTACCAGTTAGATAGAGCATTTCTGGCGCATAAAAAGCGAATAAAGAGTGAGAGCGGGATGAATGCTAAGAGGATGTGCCAAGTTATCTCCCTGTAATGTCGAATCGATATTATCGTGTTTATAGATCGTCCCCGCTAACTCAGCAAAATGGACAAGAGTGAGGAAATCCCGGTCCCGGAGCTGCATCTCTACGCCGCCCAACTGCGAGATGCCCTTGAGGCCGTGTGCAGAAGCCGCGCCTTCCGCACAAGCCCCAAGAGCTGTGAATTTCTTCGCCATGTGGTCCACTATGCTCTCCTCGGCGATTTCGATCAGTTAAAGGAACGCCTGATCGGAATGACCCTGTTAGGTCGAGATGCTAGTTATGACACGGGCTCAGATGCGGGTGTACGCGTGCGCGCCAATGAGGTTCGAAAGCGCCTGATCGCCTGTCGCGCAACGCAGCCTGCGGACGCTGTTTTCAGCTTTGAACTGCCGCCCGGTTCTTATATCCCGCATTTCCTGCGGCGATCGGATCCGCTTTCACAGAGCGTTTGCCAAAGCGATCAGGCCATTGAATTGGACGACCGCCCGCCGGGCCCACTGTCGCACCAGCAACTAGCCATGCCCACATTGATCGCTCTCTTTCTGTGTACGATGTGTTTGCGTTGGCAGGTTGCGCAGGAACATCCCTTCACCGCTTTCTGGGAAACCATCTTTCAAGATCGCCATGCAACCTTGTATATATCGCCCGCCTATTCCGATAGAGGACAGGAGCTCATTGCCGCGCAGCAATTCAGCACCGTCGCGCCGTTGCTGAATTTGGCAGGCCAATTTCATACCCGCTTCAAGTTGGCCAGCGCCACTGTTCCGCCAACCGCAACGGGAGACATTCTTATTTCGATTGGAGGGGGCGAGGACGGTACGTCCGCACCGGCAAGCGCTCCGGCCGACAAGAACCGGATTACATTTACGAACACCTCGCATGGCCGAGAGATTCTCGATCACGGTTCGTCAGATTCCCGCAGGCTCGCAGGCCGCGCCGCATTGCTCACGATTGCCAATGGGAATCGACGTTCGATCCGTATCGATGGCACGGATAACGCCGCTCTCGGATCTCTGATCGATATGTTGTGCGCGCGTGATTCCTTTCCCGAATTGCTCTCTGATAGTCTTCAGCAAGGTACCGTCACGCAGGTTGTCTTCCTCTTCACGCAACACCCCGATATCGTCGTGTTTCACGAACCGTTATCGTCCGCACAAGCCGGAGCAACGCAAACACAATGACTCTCAAGCCAGGCACACTCGAAAGTTGGCGCGGGCAAATCTTTCTGGCCGCCTGGACGCTCTATGCCGGCTATTACATCTGCCGCAAGGACATGGGAGAAACGGCCGGAGGCTCGCTACATTTCGCAGTGAGCCTGGCCTGCTTTGGATTGACTTATGCGCTAGGCCAGGTCGTAGGGGGCACACTCGCCGACCGGTATGGCGCACGGCGAATCGCCTTGGCAGGCGCGGCGATTTCGATCTCATGCACACTTCTGCTCGCCTGGTTCTCGCAACCTGTGCCAGCGCTGCTGCTGCAACTTGGCAACGGCCTGGGCCAAGGCTTCGGTTGGCCCTCGTTACTCAAGTTGATCGGAGCTTCATTCCGGCGGGGCGAGCGAGACCGCGTCCTCGGCTGGTGGAGCTCGAGCTATATCCTTGGCGGATTACTTGCTACCTCGCTGACTGCGTGGCTGCTCCACACCGGTTTCGCCGTGCACTTCGGATTTCATCCGGCCTATTTCTTTTCTTCCGCAATCCTGTTTTGCGCAGCCGTGTTCTTCTATGCAACAACCAAAGGAGTGCCGGACCGACTGTTTCCTTTGAAGCCAGGCCTGTCAACCGGCAGCCGTCCGACCCAAGCGCATGATTGGAGTCTACTGCTCAGAAATCGCAACGTTCAAATGATTTCGAGCATGTACTTCTTTCTCAAAATGACCCGCTACACACTGCTTTTCTGGCTGCCTCATTACCTCATCTCCGGCTTTGGCTATAGCGTGCATGGGGCCGAACACACCGCTTCTTACTTCGAACTCTGCGGATTTCTCGGTCCGCTTGCGGTCGGCTATGCTACCCAACGATGGTTCCGCAATCGGCGCATGGCGCTTGGCGCGACCATGTTATTCACCCTTGCGTTTGTCTGCCTCCTCCATCCCATGCTCGCCGAAAGCGGCTGGTTTGGCATGGTCGTTTCGATTTCGCTAATGGGCATTCTTATCCATGGCGCGGACCTGCTGATGTCAGGCATGGCGGTCCTCGACGCAGTTCCGGAACGACTGCACGGAAGAGCCACGGGCCTGGTGAATGGATTTGGCTCCATCGGCCAAGTCATCTCTCCGCTGCTCGCTACTCTCTTTGTGGCACGGCTCGGATGGGCGCAGCTTTTCGACCTCTTCGTGTTCTTTGCGCTCGTCGCAGGCAGCATCTGCGCGTTTGCAGCTCACCTCGACCTCTCCCTTACCCCTCCTCCTAACCGTTCAGTGCTTGAGACGGCGGACCAACCACTATAAGCTGCAAGGGTGAACTCAAAACATACGCAATTCGCTCCCTCAATAAGAAGCCTTCCACCCCTCCGCGCCGTTATGCTGGACTGGGCTGGAACCACCGTCGATCACGGATCGGTCGCACCTGTGGTTGCCCTCCAGAGTCTCTTCCTCAAGCATGGATTTACTCTTTCTGCCGAGGACGCGCGCAAGGATATGGGCTTATTAAAGCGAGACCATATTCGCGCGATCTTGGCCTTGCCCCATATTCGCGACGAGTGGAACGCGAAGAAGGGACAATTTCCCGGCGAGGCAGAAGTTCTTTCCCTGTTCGGCGAATTTGGGGTCCTGCAGTTGGAGATTGTCGCAAAGCATTCTCAACTAATTGCTGGCGTCGTTGATACAGTTCGTAATTGGCAACAACGCGGTCTCCGTATCGGCAGCACGACGGGATATACGCGAGAGATGTTGGATCCAGTCCTAACCCAGGCCCGCAAAGATGGCTACTGCCCAGACGCATCCGTCTGCCCCGATGCAGTCGGCGCGGGTCGCCCTTTGCCCTGGATGCTCGCTCGCAATGCACAACTTCTTGGTGTATATCCGCCGTCGTCGTGCGTAAAGATTGGCGACACCGTCAGCGATATCGAGGAAGGCCTCAATGCGGGCATGTGGACCATCGGTCTCACGCGCACCGGTAATATGGTTGGCCTCGATTTGGATGCATGGAATGCTCTGCCCGAAGACCATAAAGCCGAGCGAATTCGGCGCGCAGAGGAAAAGCTACTTAGCGCCGGTGCTCATTTTGTTGCCGAAGACCTTCCTGCGTGCGATTCCATTCTGCGCTTGATCGACGACCGGTTGCGAGCTATGGTATGACTCTATCCGGATCTAACTTAACCTATGTATGCAATAGAAACGAGCTCCTTTTTCTGAGGGTCATAGAAAAAGGAGTTCGTCGTTTTTAATGGATTGAATTGAGCACCAGCGGGGAACCTAGACACCATGCAAGGATTGCAAGTAAAAATAACTGCAAATGAAATTGCAATACTTACCGATCCACGATTCGCTTTTCTCCGACCCTTGATTGTAGCTGCGAACTTCTCTGTGGGTATTAAGAATCGATGAACACAGGCTCCGACCGATTTATATTCATGCGTTCATACTTAATCTCTCATGTCCTGCTCTGTTTGCACATCCTATCTTGCCTCCTAACGTGCACTGCTGCGCCCACCAAACGTACTGAACGTTTCAGCTTCCACAGATCTCTCCTAAGCTGGCATCGACAGTTGCTGAAATACCGGGCACTGGCCTAGTGGCAAAAATCGGCTTTGTTCTAATGCGCACCACCGCGAGGATAGAATCCGTCCCTCGCAGGATAGAGATCTCCTCCGATTAACCGTTGTCCAACATTTAGGAGTGTTGACAAAATGCGAATCAACAAAAATCTGATGCGACACGGATATATCTTTCCACTCGCAGGCCTCCTGCTCGCCGTCCTGCAAGTAGTCCCCCCAGCCGGTGGGCAAGCCGTACATGGAGCGATTATCGGCTCCGTAATGGACACCACCGGAGCCGTGGTGCCAGGCGCCACCGTAATCCTGACCGACACCGATAAGGGTGTTGTGCGCACTACGATCGCCAGCGCCATCGGCGAGTATCAGTTTCTCGACGCCGATGCGGACCACTACAACGTGGAAGTTGACGCTCGCGGGTTTGAAAAATGGAACACAACAAAACTCCAGTTGAACACTCTGCAAATCTTGCGTGTCGATGCGAAGCTGGTCATCGGCAGTGCATCGGAAATCGTGAATGTCTCGGGCGAAAACACCGGCGTGATTCAGACGGAGACACCAACCATCACGACCACGTTCAACTCCGACGATGTGTTGGATCTTCCGACAAACTTCCGGGCTAGTTCGTCAGGTACGTCGGTAGTGGGCGCAATGTCCGCCATGCCCGGTGTGCAGGCCGATCAAGGGTCATACGCGGTTGAGGGAAATCTGCCCTTCCAATCGGACATGACCGTCGATGGAATCACCAACATCGCCGTCGGCCACAGCGGCACTCCGGTGATCTTCCCCAGTGCTGACGATGTAGCTTCCATTCAACTCACTGGCGTACTAGCGCCTGCTGAATTTGGCGATCCAGCCCAGGTGTCGGTCACGACCAAAGGTGGTTCGAATACCTTTCATGGATCCGGATGGGAATATCACCAAAACTCCGGCATGAACGCAAATACTTTCGGATCCACCGTCAGGCCGCACATGGTTTCAAACGCTTTTGGCGGAAAGATCGGTGGTCCGGTCATCATTCCCAAACTCTACAATGGCCGGAATAAAAGCTTCTTCTTCGTCGATTACGAAGGCTTCCGTCTTCCCGAGAGCGTGACCATGGAAGCAGTAGTGCCGACCGCGGCCATGAAGAACGGCGACTTTTCAAACTACTCAAACTCCTCGGCAACCTTCACTGGCCTAACCAATCCTTATACCGGTGCTAGCTGGGGCAATACGATTCCGACCTCGGCCATCAGTTCGGTTGCAAAGGCGTTCTTGCAGTTCTACCCTGATCCGAATACACCAGCAACGCTGTCAGGGGGCGGCACCGTTCCTACGACTGCCTACGTTAACGGAGAATCGCCAAACTACTACAGCAACGTATCCCAACCTACGCACTCAGACCAGGTAGATGTTCGCGGCGACCAGTACTTCGGCTCAAACCAGAAGTTCCTGCTATGGGGCCGCTATAGCTATTACAACTTCCCGAGTACAACGGCGTACAACTTGAACTTCGATCCCAGCGTAAACATCTACGATTCATCGAATATGACTACAAGCCTAAGCTGGACGATGAAGCCCAATCTGATCAACGTGTTTCTCTTTGGTTTCACTCGCTGGAACAATGGGGACAGTAATCCTTTTGACGGCAAAGGCTTCGTGCAGGGCCTGGGCTTCACTGCGATGAATGATTTGTGGTACAACGGTTTCCCCTATGTTTCATTCACAAATATCACGTCTCCTCCGGCGGGAGGGCTCAACAGCACCGATCAGGATAATACGTACTCCTATAGCGACAGCCTCTCATGGACCAAGGGACCTCATGCCCTGAAGTTCGGCGGGGATGTTCGCACCTACACGTACATCGGAGGAACAGGAATAAGCAACGGCGATAACTATGGAAACTTCTACTTCACCAATGTAGGAAATGCTGTAGGCACGTTCACAGGCGTTGATTTTGCGGACTTCCTGATGGGTCTTCCCAATAATTCGAGTTATGACGACATAACGAGATATATCGACGGCGTGGATGCGGAGTACCACGTATACGCCGAAGACCATTGGAGGGTCACACCAAAACTGTCAGTAGACTACGGTCTGCGATATGAGTATCGCCCCGGCTTCTATGACAAGAACGGCTTCGTTGCCAATATGGATTACAGCGTGCCCCTCTCGGCAAGGGTTATCTATCCCACCTTCCCGCAGCCAAACCTCCAGTCCCCATCCACCCTGGCTTCCGCCAATGCCTGTGACCCCGACGGCGTGAACAACACCAACAGCGCGGTCGTAAACGGCGCGCCATGCATGCCTGTTGTTTCCAACACCGCCGCGCACATGCCCAGAGGCTTGCGCTACGTAGATAAGAATCGCATCCTGCCTCGACTGGGCTTTGCCTATCGCCTGACAAACGACGGTAAGTGGGTTGTGCGCTCAGGCTTCGGCTTGTACAACGTCACGGTCATGGGCCAAACGTTTCATTCTTTAACTGGAACCATTCAGGGCAGCTCGTCTGAATATACGAACTCCATCAATCCCAGCACGGGTCAACCACTTTACGCATGGCCGCAGATCGGCTACGGTTCTGGAACCAGCGGCTGCACTACCTGCTACGGCACCAACGAATTCAACGCAAGCATCGACATCCACTATCACGATGCGGAGACAGCTCAGTGGGCATTGACCCTCGAGCATGACCTGGGCCGGGGCTACGGTATTCGCGCGTCCTACACCGGCTCAGAAACATCGCATCTTAATTTGAAGCAGGACGAGAACACGCTGCCGCTCTCTAACTCCGTTTCAGCCTACAATCAACCATTCAGCGCTCGCAGATTCCCTAACTGGGGAATCCTGATGAACTATAGTTCGCAAGCGAATGCCAATTCCAACGCACTGGAAGTTGAAGCCAAGCATCACATGGAGAACGGCCTTCAGTTCGACTCAACCTTTACTTGGACCAGGGCTCTGTCGGATAACAGTGGTGCAAGCGACACGAGCTACCCTTTCGAGCGCGGCGGCGGAGACTTTGCCTCCTGGATTTATGACAAAAAACTGGACTATGGAAATACGCCAGGTCCTCGCCGTTTGCATTGGCTGACTACCTCGATCTACCAGGTCCCTGTCGGCCGTGGCAAGCAGTTCGGCGCAAACATGCCGCGGGCTCTCGATGTGGTCCTCGGCGGCTGGCAATTGAGCAACATCTTTACCTGGCAAACGGGTGCGTATATTACGCCAACGTTCGCCGGTGGAGAAACTGACCCTTCCGGTACTGGTTCGGGACTCGGCACATCTCTGGCGGGATGGATCCCCACGGAAGCCTCACAACACCCGGACCTCGTTGCGGGCACAAGTTGGAAGCCCTCGCACCAGGGTCGTTCCGGCTGGATCAACCCATCTGCCTTTGGCTGCCCCGGATGGAGTGCCTGGGTACCGGGCGAGGCCTGCAACACAGGCGCCGGTTACAACGCTGACGGAACACCTGTCTCCGCCTACGGTCCTGCGCTTCCCATCGGCCGCTTTGGCAATAGCCGCATCGGCACAGTGGTAGGCCCTGGCTATGTCGACTTGAACAGCGGTCTCGCGAAAATCTTCCCGCTCACGGAACGTTTTAAGCTCCGCGTCGAAGCGAGTTTCACCAACGTAGCGAACCACACCAACTTAAACGCGAATAATCTCAACCTGGAGCTATCGAGCGCCAGCTTCGGCGTTATCACAGCGGGACTCGGGGGCCGCAGCGGTCAGATCGCGGCGCGGCTAGATTTCTAATCACACTTTATTTAGTCAAATGGCGAGCGGGCTCAGGTCCGCTCGCCATTGATTTCTGAGGAGTCTAGGCAGGCCATAAACTAGATCGGCTAAATGCATGTGATCTCATGGTTGTTGGAATTGAGACGTGATGTATACCAGAGCCCGCTATGCCTAACGCTTTTACAAAAACAAGCTGAAAGTGGTGCTTCCGGCGCTTGGGACCCATGCCGCCATGAACCAGAAACAGTTCGAGCAAATGTACGGCGGTATGCTGGAAATAGAAAGGTCTTCGGCTTCATCCAGCGCCAATACTGGCGCATTGTCGCCAGCAGTTTCGCGGTCAGCAGTACGTCACGTTCATGACTGCCCTTGCCGTGAACATGAATGACCATACGCTCGCTGTCAATATCGGAGACCTTGAGATGGCACAGTTCAGATCGGCGCAGTCCGGTCGCGTAGAGAGTCATCAATATGGTGCGATGCATCAGGTTCCGAGCCGAATCAATCAGCCGCGCGACCTCTTCCGGATTGAGCACAGTCGGCAGCTTCCGAGCACACTTGGAAGACGGAATCTCATCGGGCAGATACGGTCGGCGAAGGGTCTTGACGAAGAAAAACCGCAGAGCCGAGTAGTCGCTCTGGATGGTCCGGGCTGACAGCTTCCGGTCGCGAAACAGATGAACCTGGTACTCAGGGATGTGGCTTGGGTCAAGGCGCTCGGGCGAGCGATGGAAGTGCTTCGCAAAGTCCTCCACCGCGTGGATGTAGATGCGCACAGTGCTCTGAGAATAGTTGCGACGCTGGAGCCCAACCAGAACGCGCTGCCGAAGATGGGTCACGGTAAGCCTCCTATGACCCAAGGCTTACACCGACGACAATACCGGGGAAAGCCAATGCAGCAGCGTCCGTCGCGCCAGCGACTCTTAGTTCAAACGCCGCTAGCCGCCAGGAATCTGCTATGTGCGCAAGTTTACTGTCCTGTTGTGCTAATCCGGCATCAGCCATCCCTGGACATCCGATTAAGAGTTTCGCGATTTCGTGGGTCTGCAGGTGTGCAAACAGTCTGCTGACAAAGCAGATGGGAACTCTGGTGGAACGCGGTCGGGAGGGTCGTCACGCGTGCTGCCAATGCCCGAAGGAGTTCCCTGAGAAACCCTTCGGGTCGAGTACACTTCTCGCACACCAATCGCGGTCCAAATGCAAATCTGCACAGCGTTCTGGAAGAAGTGTCGTTGATCGGCAAATCAGAGGCACTGATCGGCGAATGGCCTAAGAACTGACAATTGGTGGTCAATGTTTTTTCTGAATACCAGTTCGGTGAGTTGCAGATTCCGTGACCATTGCACTCAGGAAGAGTGTGCATCACTGCTTTTCCCTGCCCAGCGCGGAATCTTTGCCCTACAGATGGAGTCTGGAAGATGTGGGAGCGCTCACCCACGCAAGAAACAGTCCGCATGCTCCGAGGACCGCGTAGTTCTTCGTCTTGAACCCGCTCTTACAGATAATCCGTACCCGGTACCTCGTTCGGGAGGTGACTCGGAGTGACATTGACTGATGTGCCGGCGTTGCGCCAGATCAGGGGCGATCCAGCAACACGACGTCGGAGCGCTCCTGCAATCTTTCGATGACAACTTCATGACCATCCGGGGAGATGTCGAAGTCGTTTATGTCGAAGTCGGAAGCAACGTTTGTCAGTTGTCTTTCTGTGCCCGTATCAAGATCGATGAGCCAAAGATTTTTGTGCCGAATCTCACCTCGAAGAATAACGAGCGAGTGTCTTCCAGGGAGGAAGCCCAGATGCCGGGCACCGCGGGTCAGAGTCAGAGGTGGCATGGTATGCGGAATAGCGTCTGGGGTAATGGCCTTCAGGGGGAAATTGGTGCCGATATCGGGCCCCGAGTAGATAACGAAGCGCCCGTCCGGGGACCACGCAGGATCGAGCGAGTACTCCCGGACCCAAAGAGCGGGAGGACGTCCGTCGGTAGTCACTCTAAAAAGGTGAGGGATTCCGTGATCGTCCGCTGCAACAGTAATTGATAGACCATCGGGCGCCCATGACGGATTTCCATGTAGATCGAGCGAATCCGCCAAAACCTTCGCATCTGTGCCGTTGTCTCGTATCGCGCACAAGAGCGATTTTCCGTTTTGCCGGATGGAGAATGCGATCTTCTGTCCATCCGGCGAGATCGCTGGACCGCCGATGATGTGCGCGTCCGGTTCACTCCACAACTCCGTCGAGCTTCCGTTGACGAGTTTCCAGATGCCGTCGCCCGCCCCGGTCGTCGAAACATAGAGCAGGTACGAAGGACCCAGTCGTGGAGAGTAACCCGTCGTGGTGGTCAGCGGGATCTGAGCGGCGGGCGTCGTTTCCATGGATGCGTCATCGATGCGCAAGCGCCAGAGTGTTCTTCGTGGACTGGCGAGCGTCGCAACCAAGCGGCGACCGTCCCCGCTTGCCGCCAGCGAAGTGTACCGGTCAAGATCGGAGGTAAGCCGGTGAGGAACACGGCGCTCGACGTCCATGCCATAGAGCCACGGTCCAGAGCCATCAGGATCACTCGCAAGATACACCAGGGTTCGCCGATCCAACAGGACGGGATGACTCACACGTCCATTGTGCGATGTGATCCTCTCAGGAGTTCCGCCGCCGGGTCGGATTCGCCAGATATCCAATTTGTCCGGCAGCGTGCCCTGGACAAAATAAATATGAGCCCCATCAGCCGCCCACAATGGAAAATGACTGTGAAGCCCGGCAGGCGCGGTAAAGATCGGTCGATCTCCCGATTGGGGGTTGCCACGGGAGACGAACAACGGGTCGCCCGTGGCCGGTGTGTGATAGGCGAGCCGCAGTCCATCATGCGACCAGTCGAACTCCGCCACGCCCTCGAGATAGGGCCTCGGTTCGCCACCAAGGGTAGGCACCGCCCAGACACCGATATCACCGCTGCTCGAACTACCCGGTTTAAGCACCCAAAACGTGACGAGAGATCCATCGTGAGAGAAACCCACAGTTCGGATCGAAGGATTCACGAGTTCCGCAACTCGCCCGTCGGTCAGATTATGGAATTCACCGGAACCGACCTGCGAAACCCAGACGTCCATCGGTCCGTCCCGCTCTGACAAAAATGCCACGAGACGGCCGTCGGGCGATATAGCCGCAGCTTGTTCCAGGCCGTCGAATTCCGTAACCGTTTGAAATCGCGCATTGGCCAGTGGATTTCGCCAGAAGTAATCGATTCTCTCAAGCCAGAGTATTACTGCAATCGCCAGGGCTGCTGCAGTCGCAGCCAGGAGCAAGACGAGCCTCCCATTGATCCGAGTCGTCGAAACTGCCTGCGCCGCCGATTGTCCAGACGGGGCAGATGAATCAAGCGGGACACTATTATCGCCAATCTCCTGCGCTGCCCTCGGACTCCGGCCGCTCACCCACGCATCCAAATCTGCCCGCGACGCGTAGACCGAACCCATCCTGTCGTGCAGGTGCCGGTGAACGGGCATTCCTTCGCG
>Ga0302140_10001099_pt1 | contig 35295 bp, 38 predicted proteins | sample I_Bog_E1_1_FD_202095 | JGI IMG/M metagenome (GOLD analysis project Ga0302140, IMG submission 202095) | Peat permafrost microbial communities from Stordalen Mire near Abisko, Sweden - I_Bog_E1_1 | ecosystem: Environmental > Terrestrial > Soil > Wetlands > Peat | place: Sweden: Abisko, Stordalen... | reverse complement strand
GATATAGTCATGGAGTAGAATCCTGAGGGTGTTAGTGTTAATATAAAATCACATTTCGTTGTGATTGCGAGAACCAAGCAAAATAAGTAAATGCAAGAGGTTACATCTAAAAGTAAACTTGCATATGTACCATGCGTTGTATGGGAATTTAAGCCCTTGGAGTGTTATATCAAACTAAAGTAGCTTTTAGCAAAATAGGACACGTTGAACAGGGAATTAAACAAGCTTTATAGAGTTTTATAAGGTTTTGGCAACGGCAAAGAGATGAATAAAAACACGAACAAAATGATTAAAATTTCTTTATTATCATCATTAGCACTTATACTTATGTATATTGATTTTCCAGTAATACCACTTTTCCCATGGCTTAAGATTGACTTAAGTGATGTTCCGGCATTGGTAGGTGCATTTGGATTTGGACCTTTAGCAGGAGTACTTATAGAACTAATAAAAAATATACTTATAGTATTAATAAAAGGAACGCAAACAGGTTTGGTTGGAGAAACAGCAAACTTTTTAGTTGGAGTTGCATTAATATTACCAGCAGCATTTGTATATAACAGAAAGAAGAGTAAAAAAACTGCAATATTAGGAATGGTTTTAGGGGCAGTTTGTATTGAAGTAGTAGGTATTGTAGCAAATGTTTATTTCTTATTACCAGCGTATGGGATGCAAATGTCACCAGCAGAATCAATAAAATATATTACTTTAGGGTTATTACCTTTTAATGGGATTAAGGCTCTTATGGTATCAGTTTTAACATATGTATTATATAAGAGAGTATCAGTTTCGGTATTTAAGGTAGAACCAAACTTTGGTAGTCCAGAAAATAAAACAAAAACAATATAGTAAAGATAAAATAAAGAGAAGGTTGTTTCAAAATGATTAGAATTATTTTGAAATAGCCTTTTCCTTATTCTTCTGTAAGTTGTAGACTTTAAATTATATATAATATTTAAAAAATTAACAATAAGAATTACTGAATTGTCAATGAATGAATAAGTTATTGCAGAAATTGAAAAAATATATTTGTAAGAACCAAATTTCGAAATAAGGCATATGAAACAAAATAGACTATAATACTGAATTGTTATTTGTTGAATATACATAAGGCACAATCAAATAAATAACAAGTCCATTTGCCAGCCTATTTTCCATCATGCTGCATCGGCAAATTGACCTAATAGGCCCGCTATGAGGGCAATTCGTCTCCTTGCCTGATGAAAAATATTCATGGCAACTTTGGACCTGTTATTTATTTTTATGTGCCTAAAGTCGAATAATAAAAGTTGTTTTTAGTTTTTATATAAATTATATTAATTATAAAGGAATTTCATTTATATGAAATTATCAATATAAAATCAATTTATATTGATAAAAACTATAATTAATTAATAATAACTATTGAACAGATATGCTTAATTTGATATTATACTAATATAATATAAAACATAAGGAGAGAAGGAGTCTATATGAGTTTTAAAATAAATGATACTGTAACTTGGGTCGGAAAAATTGATTGGGAATTAAAGAAATTTCATGGAGATGAATATTCTACACATAAAGGTTCTTCATATAATTCATATTTAATTAAAGATGAAAAGACAGTACTTATAGATACTGTTTGGTCACCATTCACTAATGAATTTATTACTAATTTAAAAAAAGAAGTAGATATACAAAAAATTGATTATATAGTAGTTAACCATTCAGAAGTTGATCATAGTGGTGCATTAGTAGAACTTATGAAAGAAATACCTAATACTCCGATTTATTGCACTAAGAGTGGTGTTAGAATATTAAAAGGACATTACCATCAAGATTGGAATTTTGTAGAAGTAAAAACTGGAGACACATTAGATATAGGTAAACATAAACTTACTTTTATAGAAGCTGCAATGCTTCATTGGCCAGATACTATGTTCACATATTTATCAGGAGAAAATATGCTATTTAGTAATGATGGTTTTGGTCAACATTATGCGTCTGAATTTATGTATAACGATAAGGTAGATCAAGCAGAATTATATCAAGAAGCACTAAAATATTATGCAAATATTTTAACTCCATTTAGCAAACAAGTTCTAAAGAAAATTGAAGAAATATTAAGTCTTAATTTACCAATTGATATGATCTGTCCAAGTCATGGAATAATATGGAGAGATAATCCAATTCAAATAGTAAATAAATATTTGGAATGGGCAAATGAATATAAAGAAAATCAAATCACAATAATTTATGATAGTATGTGGAATGCAACAAGAAGAATGGCAGAGTGTATAGCAGAAGGAATAACAAGCAATAATAAAGATGTGATAGTAAAAGTTATTAATTTAGCTAAAAGTGATAAGAATGATATAATTGTAGAAACATTTAAATCAAAAATAGTTCTTATTGGCTCATCAACTATCAATAATGGAATTTTATCGTCAACAGCTTCAATAATAGAAATGATTAAAGGATTTAAGTTTAAAGGTAAAAAAGGAGCAGCTTTTGGTAGTTATGGATGGAGTGGAGAAGCTGTAAAATTAATTACAGAAGAATTAGAGAAAGCTGGAATTAAGACAATTAATTCAGGAATAAGAGAATTATGGAATCCTGATGAAGAAGCATTAAATAGATGTAGAGATTTTGGAAAAGGTATTGTAGAAGAGCTTTAATTATATACAGATTGCAATGAATAATTTGATTAAGTTAAGAAAAAGTAAATAATTATTCATGAAATATGTATAATTAATAAATAGTTATATTATTAATTTAAGGGAGGTTCATATTATGGAAAAATACGTTTGTACAATATGTGGTTATATTTATGATGAAGAAGTAGGTGACCCCGATAATGGTGTTGCAGCTGGAACAAAATTTGAAGATGTACCTGAAGAATGGGTTTGTCCATTATGCGGAGTCCCAAAGTCAGATTTTGAAAAAGAATAATAAATAGTATTTTTAAGATAAGACACATTCAAATTAAATATAAAGGGCTATCAAAATGTATTTTAGATTTTGATAGTCCTTTTATATAAGGCATATTCAAAAAAATAACAAGTCAGTATGCTAGTCTATTTTGCGTCATACTGTGTCAGTAAGATTAGCTAATAGCACGCTATGAACTAATATTACCTCCTTGTCTGACACAAAATATACGTCGCATCTTTGACTTGTTATTTTCTTTCACATGCTAAATTTGTTTTTAGTGAAACAATAGATAGGAGAATAATATTATGTTTACAGAAGAAAGATTAGACGAGATATTAAATATACTTAATATAGAAGGAAAAGTTAAGGTTAAAGATTTAAGTCAAAAATTTAATGTGACAGAAGATTGTATTAGAAAAGATTTAAATCAATTAGAACATAAAGGAAGCTTAAAAAGAACATATGGGGGAGCAATTCAAGTTAGGCAATCCTCTCAATTATATGATATTTCAGAAAGAGAAAAAACAGATATTTCAACAAAGAATGTAATTGCAAAAAAAGCTTTAGGATTAATACAAGATAGAGAAACTATATTTTTAGATATATCAACAATCAATATTTTAATAGCAAAGGCTCTTTTAACAAGTCAAAAAAGAGTAATAGTGGTAACAAATATGTTAGAGATAGCAAATATTTTATCAACATCAAACAATAATATTACAGTAGTAGTTGCTGCAGGTATTTTAAATAAAACATTGAATGGATTTATTGGAGCTACAGCTAATGAGTTTATTAAAAAATATAAATTTGATAAATCTTTTATAGGTAGTTGTGGAATTGATGCTTTTGATAAAAGTATAACTACTTTTGAAATTGAAGATGGAATTACCAAAGCTACAATAATACAATCTAGTAAGAAGACATTTTTAGTAATGGAAAATAAAAAGTTTAATGTAGATGGAAATTACAAATTTGCTATAATTGATGATATAAATGCAATAATAACAGACGAAAAGCCTAGTGAACAGATTATGGAGATATTAATAAATAATGAAATTGAGTTAATATAAAAAAGATTACATATATATTCTTAGATACCCAAGATGAAAGCTGTACTTATGAGTATAACCCCTGGAAATAATGGGGCATGCATAATTCTAACTTTCACGTTGGGTATCTATAGTTATTGTTCTCTTAACCACATTATTATGGCATCTTCTTTATTATCTTCATAATATCCTTTTCTAACTCCATCTTGCTTAAAATTATATTTTTCATAAAGTGATTTGGCTGCTTTGTTGCTACTTCTTACTTCAAGAGTATAAGAAATACATCCTTGAGTTTTGCAATAATAAAGTAATTCTTCAACAAGCTTAGATGCAATACCTTGCTTTCTATGGTTTGGATGCACTGCTATATTGGTTATGTGAGACTCATCTAGTACAATCCATGTTCCTATGAAACCTATAACTTTATTATCGATTTTTGCAACTAAATACCTAGCTACAGGATTAGTTAATTCTTGTATATAAGAGTTCTTACTCCAAGAAACAGAAAAACTTAATGAACTAATATCTAAAATTTCATTAATATCTTCCTCTTTCATGAAATCAATAATTATATTCATTTTATTTCATCCTTTGCTCATATTCTCTTTCAGCTTGTGGTTTCTTTAAATAAAATGGAGTAGAGTTTGGATCATCAAAATCACCATTTCTTAACAATATACTACCTAACTCCCCTAAAGAAGAAGCACGAACTAAATTAAGATGATTAGGTGGAAAGTAACAATTTGGACAATTTTCAATTAAATAATCTTTATATTTATCTACGCCATCACCTATAAATATAACCTTTTCTTTTTTAGCTTTGATTAGTTCTATAAGTTCATCAATATCTAATGCAGAATAGTCTAAAAGTTTTTCTAATGTAATTGGTAATTCATGTTTCATATCCGAATTTGTTGATTCATCACAACAATTAGTAAAGGTTGAATGTGCTTTGTATAATGAAGTATACACACTATTTCTTAAAGCATCCATTATAGGGCATATAATTCCATCAAAGTTAGCTACACTAAGTGCTAAGGCATCTAAACTAGATATACTAACATATGGCCGACTACTTCCAAAACTTAGCCCCTTTATTGTTGCCATACCTATTCTAAGTCCAGTAAAAGAACCAGGTCCTTTAGAAACCACATAACCATCAATATCATCAATACTTAAATTGTTATCAGTCAATAGATTTTGAATTATAGTCATTAATATTACAGAGTGTTCTTTCTTATCATTTAAAGTAATTTCTCCAAGTAATTTCGAATCCTTCATTAAGGCAACAGTTGCTACCTTGGAAGATGAGTCTACAGCAAGTATAATCATATTTTCAACTCCTTTATATAATCATATCTTTCTCCATAAGGAGTTAATGTTATTTTTCTATAATCTTCGCCTTTAGCAAAGTCTTTTTCTATTTTGATGTGAAGTAAATCCTTTGGTAGAATTTCTTCTATATAATTTGCCCATTCTATAATAGATACTGCATCTGAAAATATATAATCATCAAATCCAATTGCATAAATTTCATCAGGATCACTTACTCTATAAACATCAAAATGATTAAGCTTTAATCTGCCACCTTCATATTCATTAACAATTGTAAAGGTTGGACTAGTAATATTATCATTTATGTCTAAACCTTTTGCAATTCCTTTGGTTATATGGGTTTTGCCAGTACCTAAATCTCCAGTTAAACAAATTATATCACCAGGTTTTAATAATTCACCTAATTTTATTCCTAATTTAGTAGTATCATCGACACTATAAACTTCAAATTCCATGAGATACCTCCTTTAAATGAGAATTCAGATTTTATATTTTAGTAGTATATAATAAAACTGTAAGCATATAAATTCTCATTCTTTTATTTTATCTCAAAAATTTATAAAAGCAAATTATTACTAAATATTTGATAAGAAATATTAGTATGAAATTAAATTTATAAAATGTAAGTGTAATATTTAGAAAGATGTAATAAATTTATATGTATTTATTTTCAATTAGTTGGTATAATAAAATTAAGTGTATACTAAGCTTAAATTAACAGATGAATAAGAAAAGCAATATAGGTTTACATATATGGTTAAATTTCGGAGGTGACTTATTTTGAAGAAGATTACCTTTGCGATGGTAATAATAACTATCGCATTGTCTTTTGGTATGAGTTTATTTTCAAGCCCTTTATTAGCCAACACTGAAAATAATAGAGCTGAAAGTAGAGATAAATATTTAAACATAATGACAGTTAATAAACCACAGTATGATATGGTTAAGAAAATTATAAAGGAAAAGAATAATGTGGAATATATGTTTACTAATGAAAAAGACATTAGTGAATTTAAATATAATGAAGATGTTTTAAGTAACATATCAAATATGGATTTATTTATATATTCAGGTACTTCATTTGAACCTTGGAGTAATTCTTTTATTGATGAATTAAAGAAGGGCAATCTAGGAATAATAAATTTGGCTAGAGGTGTAAGGCTTTTAAATTATGCTAATAATGGTGATAATAAGGAAAATCCTTATTACTTTGAAGGTATAGAAGAGTATAAGATAGCATTATATAATGTAAAGGCAGCTATTCAAGATAGAGATCCTCAAAATAGGGATTACTATGAAGAAAATTATAATAAAGCTATTAAGGAATTTGATGATAATATAAAAAAATATGAGGATAAAATAAAATTACTCAATGAATATAAATTTATAACATTGAATAATGATTTTGACTATTTAACTAAATCTTTAAATTTAAATACAATTCAGCTTGATAATCACGAAATAGCTGAATTCATAAAGATTAATAATTTAGATCCTAAAAAAGTTATTATAATAGTGGATGGAGAACAAGGTACAAAAATAGACTTATCAGCATATAATACAATAAAATTGTGGAAATATTATGGAGATATGTCTTTTGACGATTTAATTTTATACAATGTAGGGGAATTATCAAAATTGGCGAAAACAAAATAAGTTACTACTTCAAGTAATACAGTATAGCTTAAATATAGATGTCAAAAGTATAATTTTACCTTTTTGTATTTATAACTATTAGAGTTTATTTTAGCAAAATCAAAAACTTGTTGATTTATTTATAAATGTGTTATATAATCATTATTGTCTTAGGGGTATGGCTCAACGGTAGAGTAGTGGTCTCCAAAACCATTGATTCTAGGTTCGAATCCTAGTGCCCCTGCCACAAAGGTTGTAGTACGTTGTACTACGGCTTTTTTTATTCTATAGAAAATTATAATAAAGTCAAATCTGTGGATGACTCTGATAGGTAGCAGAAACACATAGTCTGCGGAGCAGATTTAAATGTGGACAAATAATGAACAAATTAATGAAACTGGAACAAAACAAACAGGTATTATTAGTGTTGATGATAAGATTTACTATATAGATGCAAATGGTGTAATGCAAACTGGACACGTTAAAATAAATAATAAAGTTTATAAATTTAATACAGATGGAAGCTTTCAAGGTCCACCTCTAACAGTTAATAAATCATTTGACTCAAAGAATAAGGAAATAGTAAAAGATAATACTCAAAAGTAGTAAATCATAATAATCAAAACTGTACAGGTACAGCCCGTAATGGAAACTAATTCAAGAAACATTACTATCAATATATATCGAAAATATTTTTTTAAGGAACTTTAAAAGAGTATAGATGGTTTTGTGTTATTAATAAATCTATTATTGAAATATTACTAGAAATTTGAACTTTAACTTTAGGTATATCCTAAGTTAAGGTTCTTTTTCTTATGATGTTTTATCTAACATATCACTAAATATAATATATTGAATGAGTTCTAATCTATTTATTGGCTATGAGTTTAACGGCTAAGTAGAACATATTTAATAAGCTATAATCATTAGAAAATATTAGTGTTTACAAATCATATAAAATTAAGAAAAATATTACTAAATAGTAAATAGAAGAAGAAAATTTAAGGGGAAAAAAGTAATAGAGCATCCCCAAAATGAGAGTGAAATTTATTTGAGATGAATAATAGAGAAATAATATATAAAAAGTGAGTTAGTAGAGTTATAGAGAATAAAAGGAAACACATTCTATTATACTATGAATTGAGAAGTTATAAATTTATTGTATTGACAGAACAGATAAATATTGGTAATATGAAAACATACTAAATCTATGGGAATAAAGTAATTAATATGTAAAGAAATAAAATAGTTGGGGATGTGAATATGAATTTAGAAAATTTTATTAAAAAGTTTCAAGTACCTAAGGTAGCATATCCTTTCATAAATAAAATATTTACGGAAGAAGAAATTGACTTTGTAGATAAGATGAACAAGGATATATTTACTAAACAGGATATAGAAAAAATCATAGGCAGCAATGCAGATGCATTTATAAAATACAGTTATAGAAGAGGTATTATTTCTTTTGTAGATGAAGTTTTAAGTACATACAAGATAGCGAATTTTTATAGCAGATTAGATATATTTTCAATATCTGAGCAAGAAGCTTATAGAAGTATTCCTAAGGAAGACCAAATTGCTATAGATGCTTGGTATTTTGAAGCTTATTATAATGGGCTAGATTCTAATCTTAATGTAAGGCCTACTGAAGATGAGATTTTACCACTTAATAAGGCATTAGAATTCATTGATGCTCAGGATAGAACCGTATATCTAAATTATTGTGATTGTAGAAGTCTTAGAGGTGAATGTGGTAAGCCAACTCAAACTTGTATTACATATAGAGATGGAATTAACTCATTTGCACATAGAGGTTTATCAGAGAAAATCGATAAAGAAAGAGCTAAGGAAATTGTAAAAAATGCTGATAAGAGGGGTCTTATGCATACAATTAATCCAAATGGTATATGCAATTGTTGTGGAGATTGCTGCTACTTGTTTCGAAGTCAGGCAAGAAGAGACAGCAGTGGATTTTGGCCAAAAATAAGTCAAATAATTAAGTTTGATGCAGAAAAATGTATTCAATGTGGTGCTTGCATAAAAAGATGCCACTTTGGTGTATTTACTAAGATAGATGGTTATATAAAAATAGATATTTCAAAATGTGTAGGCTGTGGTATCTGTGAAAATTCTTGTCCTACAAAATCACTTAAATTAAAAGAGAGGGATTAAAATGAGTTATGAAGCATATAAAAATAATCAGTTAGGTTTTAATACAAGGCAATTACATGCTGGTTATAATCCAGCAGAACATTATAGATCAAAAGCAGTTCCAATTTATCAAACAGCTGCTTTTGAACTTGGAGATTTTGAGAGATGCATTAGATTATTTGATTACTCTGAAGAAGGTCATTCTTACGTAAGATTTTCAAATCCAACTAATACAGTGCTAGAAAAAAGGCTGACATCCCTTGAGGGTGGTGCAGAATCAATTGCACTAGGTTCAGGAATGGCAGCAATATCTAATACTTTTTTAAATATTGCTGTAGCAGGTGATGAAATAGTATCTGTTAATACTTTATATGGGGGAAGTACAACCTTATTAAATAGCATTTTGCCTGACTACGGTATTGTTGGAAAGTTCGTAGAAGATGAAAATGATATAGAATCATACAAAAAGGTTATTACAGATAAAACAAAGGCAATTTATATTGAGAGTCTTGGTAATCCAGGAATGAATATAATTGACATTGAAGCTGTAGCTAATTTAGCACATGAAAATGGAATACCACTAATTGTTGATAATACCTTTGCAACACCTTATTTACTAAGGCCATTTGAATATGGTGCTGATATTGTTTGCTATTCAGCAACTAAATACCTTGCAGGTCATGGAACTACTATTGTAGGAGCTGTAGTTGAAAAAGGTGGATTCAATTGGCTAAATGGGAAATTCCCTCAATTTGAAAAATTTTATGATGAATATAAGGATACAATAGGAAAAGAAGTTTTAGATGAAACAATGTTTACTAAGAGACTTAGAATTAGATATTTAACTGATTTAGGTTCGCACTTAAGTCCAAATAGCGCATTTAATCTATTACAAGGTATAGAGACCTTATCTTTAAGAATGAGAGAACATACAGCCAATGCACAAAAGGTGGCTGAGTTCCTTGAAAGTCATCCTCAAGTTCTTTCAGTATCTTATCCAGGACTTAAAAGTAATAAATATCATGAGCTGGCTAAAAAATATTTTCCTAAGGGACCAGGTGCAATAATGTCCATTAGATTAAAGGGTGGAATAAGTGCAGCAAGAAAAGTACTTAAAAAAGTTAAGGTATTTGATTATATGGTAAATGTAGGAGATGCAAAGTCACTTATTGTACATTCAGCAACATCAACTCATTTTGGGCAATCAAAGGAAGAAAGAGAAAAAGCAGGTGTATATGATGACACACTCAGATTATCAATAGGAATTGAGGAGGCAGAGGATCTAATAGATGACCTTAAGCATGCTCTTGATTCAATAGAAGGATAAAGATGAAGAAATATAAAGTTTATTCAATTATTACAATAATAATATGGGCAATGGCATATATACTTACGAAGATAGGACTTATCTATTATTCACCATTAGGTTTAAGTGTATTTAGATATATTGTAGCATCAATATTTTTTGTGCTGGTGGCTTTTGTAAAAAAGGTTCCGTTTCCAGATATTAAAGATATACCTTGGTTTTTTGCATTGGGAGCTACTGGATTTTCTATATATGTATTAACCTTTAATATTGGAGCACAGTCAGTAAGTGTAGCAACTTCTAGTATTATTATAGCAACCACACCAATTTTTACAGCACTAGCAGCTAGAATAATATTTAATGAAAAAATCAATAAGATTGGTTGGAGTGGAATTTTAATTGAATTTATCGGAGTAATTGTTATCTGCTTATGGGAGGGTATTTTCTCTTTAAATAGAGGAGTGCTTTGGATCTTGATTTCAGCATTTTCCTTTAGTATCTATAATATTTTGCAGAGAAAATTGATTAATAAATATACACCAATACAAACAACTACTTATAGTATTTTTACTGGAACTATAATATTATTGGTCTTTTTGCCTAAGGTTTTGCCAGAACTTAAAAGTTCAGTTTGGCAGGTTAATGTAAGTGTAATTATAATGGGAATTATCTGTAGTGGCATAGCATATTTACTATGGTCAAAGGCATTATCTCTGGCAGAGAAGACGAGCGAAGTTAGCAATTTCTTATTTATATCTCCTTTGCTAACAACAATAATGGGATTTTTTACATTATTTGAAATACCGAGTATTGGTACTTGGGTAGGTGGAGCAATTATATTTTTAGGAATTATAGTTTTTGAAAAAGGGAAGTGAAAATATGTGGCAAAACATTTTAGAATATTTTCAAAAGGATATTGATTCTTATCTGCAAGCAATAGGTCAGCATTTGACTATAAGTCTACTATCCTTGCTGGTAGCAGTCATTATTGGAATTCCTTTTGGAATATTATCAACGAAAAATAAAGCTTGGTATCAATGGGTAACAACAGGATTTAATACATTAAGAATTGTTCCAAGCTTAGCTGTGCTGATTATGCTAATTCCTATTGTAGGAACAGGTATTAAACCTGCACTGATTGCCTTAGTGTTACTTGGAATACCACCAATACTATTAAATACAGCACTCGCCTTTAACACAATTCCTGAATTTATGATAGAGACTTCAATGGCAATGGGAATGTCTAAAGCACAAAGTTTTTGGAAGGTAAAGATACCATTAGCGGCCCCGCTTATGCTAACTGGAATTAAAACAGCAATGGTTGAGATAATTGCTAGTGCTACACTCGCTGCCTATATAGGTGGTGGTGGAGTCGGAAATATTATTTTTACTGGACTAGGATTAAATAGAGCTGATTTACTACTCATAGGGGGGATTACTGTAGCAATTCTTTCTATGCTTGCAAATGTAATTATGTCAGGTTTAGAAAAATATCTTCTTAGATATAAATATGTTAATTCAAATACATGATTTAAAGCCAATTAATGTCCATGTATTTTAGTATTCAATATATAAAATGAGCTATAAAGAAGTCAGTATAAAAGAGAATCTAATAAAAAAAAATTAAAATAGGGAGTGATAATATGAAAAAAAATATTAAGAGAATCATAGGAACTTTATTAATTACAGTTGTATTAGGAGGCCTTGCTGCTTGCGGTAATAGTAAAGGTTCAAGTGGAGATAAAGCTAAAATTCGTATAGGTTCAAAGGATTTTACAGAAAATTCAATAGTAGGTGAAATTTATGCGCTAGCTCTTGAGAATGCTGGTTACAAGGTAGAGAGAGTACCTAACATTGCTAGTTCAGTTATTCACACATCACTAGTAAATGATGAGATTGATTTATATCCTGAGTATACAGGTACAGGTTTATTAGCAATTCTAAAAAAGGACTTAATTACTGATCCAAAAGAGGTTTATAACACCGTTAAATCAGAGTATGAAAAACAATTTAATTTAGAATGGCTTGACTATTCATCTGCAAATGATGGACAAGGTTTAGTAATTCGTACTGATGTGGCAAATAAACTTGGAATTAAAACTATTTCTGATCTACAAGCACATGCAAGCGAAATCAGATTTGCATCACAAGGTGAATTTGATAAAAGAGAAGATGGTATTCCTGGTTTAGAGAAAGTTTATGGAAAGTTTAATTGGAAATCTTCAAAGGTATATGACAATGGCTTAAAATATGAGGTATTAGCAAATAATGAAGCTGATCTTGCACCAGCATCTACAACAGAAGGTCAATTAATAAAACCTGAATTTACTTTATTAGAAGATGATAAACATGTATGGCCTCCATATAACTTAGCACCAGTAATTAAAAAATCAGTACTAGATGCTCATCCTGATATTGCCGATATTTTAAATAAAGTTAGTGCAAGTTTAGATACAAAAAAGATAACAAAGTTAAATGCAGAAGTTGATGTAGATAAGAAAGAATATGAAGAAGTAGCAAAGGAGTATTACGATTCTATTAAAGAGTAGATAGAAGGAGATATTCAAAATGAGTATAGCAATAGAGTTTAAGAATGTTTGCAAACAATTTAAGGGATCAGCATATAGTGCAGTTGATCATGTAAGTCTCACTATTGAACATGGAGAATTCATTACAATTCTAGGTTCCTCAGGGTGTGGGAAAACAACTCTGCTTAAGATGATTAATCGTTTGTATGATCCTCATGAGGGAAGTATTGAATTTTTTGGTGAGGATATTAGTAATAAAGATCCAGTAGAGTTTCGTCGAAAAATAGGTTATGTAATTCAACAGGTAGGTTTATTTCCCCATATGACAATAGCAGGTAATATTGCAACAGTTCCAAAGATACTTAAGTGGCCTAAGGAAAAAATAGATGCTAGAGTAGATGAATTACTTAAACTTGTGGGGTTAGAGCCAAGTGAGTTTAAGAATAGATATCCATCGCAACTGTCTGGTGGTCAACAACAACGTATAGGTCTTGCTAGAGCTTTGGCAGTTAATCCTGATGTAATGTTACTTGATGAGCCATTTGGTGCTATTGATGCAATAAATAGAATTAACCTTCAAGATGAGCTATTAAAGATTTATACAGCATCAAAGAAAACATACTTATTTGTAACTCACGATATTAATGAAGCATTTAAGCTTGGTAACAGAGTGTTAATAATGGACAAAGGGAAGATACAACAATTCGACACACCGAAAAATATTGTTGCGAGTCCAGCAAATGATTTTGTGAAATCATTGATTAATTCAGCAAGAGGCCATGAAGTATTTTTGGAGGTTTAAAAGTTATGATCGATTATTTATTAAGATATCCTGATAAGTTATTAAAGGCTTTTATGGGACATATAGAAATTGTCTTAATTACCTTAGTAGTTTCCATTTTATTTGCGGCTATGTTAACAATTTTAGCGGCCTATTCGAAAATAGTATCCAAAATATTAGTTAATATATTTGCAATGATATATTCAATACCTAGTTTGGCATTATTTGCAATGTTAGTACCACTAACAGGCCTAGGTAAAGATACTGCAATTATAGTTTTAGTACTTTACAACCAGTATTTATTATTAAGAAACACAATAGACGGTTTAAATAATGTGGAACCATCCATTATCGAGGCAGCAACTGGAATGGGTATGAGCAAAAGTCAGATCTTATTTCAAGTTAAATTACCACTTGCAACTAAGCCGATCTTTGCAGGAATTCATCTTGCAGTAGTGTCTACAATAGGTATTGCTACGATTGCAGCATCTATTAATGCTGGTGGAATTGGTAGCATTCTGCTAGATGGACTTAGAACAGTAAATACGGCTAAAATACTATGGGGAACTTTAATGTCAGCAGGTTTAGCTATAGTAGTAAACGGAATACTTAATGTAGTTGAGAAAAAAATTACTTAAAATTAGAAAGAAGCTATGCATTTATCATATGCAATGTTATCAGTGATAGTTGAAAGTACCCTATAGAATAGATAATTAAAAAAGTCTATTCTATTCTATTCTTTTATTTTATTAATGTTTTCCTCATCCTAATTGCATATGTTGAATGAACTTCTAAACTACATGTACGGAAAGAGTCAATCCGTAATCCATCTCCGCTACACTCCAATGCGTTACATTGACACTTTCCTCTATAAAGCATCCCCATGTGGTGGCAGGATTAAAGGCACACCTTAAATCCAATATTACTATTATTGTGTTATGACGTATAGTTTTATTATCATAATTAAAGAGCATGCGACTGCAATTGTAAGTTTGCATGATTTTATTTTATTTTAAGCTTAAGTTGGTTTAGATGAATATTAAGAAAATATTTATATTTTTCATAGCTAATAGGAAAATAATTTAAAATTAAATTAGATATGTTTTGATTGGATTATATAGTAATATGGTTTTCTTTTGTAACTCATTTAATAGTATGATAATAAAGTGTAAGAGTTTTTTATCTATTGATGTAGAGATGAAAAATACAAATTAAAGTGACTATAAAGTGAAATGATGTAATTGAATTTTTCTAAAAATAATGATATGTTTTAAAATAATACTATAATATATTACTAAAGATTCTAGAACTTTGTTAATTTAGGAGGAAAAATGTATGAAACCTATTCTTATTATTGCACCTAATAGTAATATTTTTAAGCTATCAAAGAAAGTAGCTAAAAGCTATAAGGATGTTGCTGTGCAGTTAGGATTAATAGATAAGGCTGTTGAAATGGGCCAAAATGCTGAACGAACAGGTGCAGAAGTTTTAGTATCTAGAGGAATAACTGCTGATATTCTAAAAGAAAAGCTTACATCAGCATCTCTAGTTGAAATGGTAGTTTCTTCATATGATGTACTCAGAACTATTCATCGTGCTAAGAAGTATGGAAAAAATATTGTTGTTATTGGTTTTAAAAATATAGTACAAGAAGTCGAACGAATAAGTCCTATTTTAGATATTAATATAAAAGCCTGTCATATAGAACATGAAGAAGAAGGAGAGATATATCTTAAACATATAATTAATTCAGGAGAAAAAATTGATGTTCTTTTAGGTGGTACAGTAGCAGAAAATCTAGCATCTAAGTATGGTATTAATACTATACATTTAGAAACGGGTGAAGCGGCAATTGAAAAAAGTATAAAAGAAGCTACAAAGGTATTAGAAGTTAGTCGGAAGGAAAAGGAGAAAACTGAACAGTTTAAAGCTATTTTGCAGAATATTAACCAAGGTGTAATTTCTATAAATGTAGAAAATGAGGTTACTACATTTAATTCAGCAGCAGAAAAAATAATGGGTATTTCTAAAAGAGACATTTTAAGTAAGCCTATTGTTAATTTTATACCAGATACTAAGCTTGTTGATGTAGTTCAAACAGGTACCCCGAAACTAGGTCAATTACGTAATTTAGGAAATACCAAAATATTAATTAGTGATATTCCTATAATTGTAGATGGGAGAATAGTAGGTGCAGTATCAACCTTTGAGGATGTTACAAAAATTCAAGAATATGAGCAAAAAATTCGTAGTAAGCTAATGGATAAAGGTTATATAGCGAAATATAGTCTTTCAGATATCATAGGTAAAAGTGAGATAATACAAAATATTAAAGAAAAATCTTTGAAATATGCGGCTACTGATAGTACTGTATTAATTGTCGGAGAAAGTGGAACAGGTAAAGAAATGTTTGCTCAAGGTATACATCTAACTAGCAAGAGAAAGAATGGTCCATTTGTTGCTATAAATTGTGGTGCACTACCTGCAAATTTAATAGAAAGTGAACTATTCGGTTATGAAGAAGGTGCTTTTACTGGTGCAAGTAAAAAAGGTAAAATGGGGTTGTTTACTGAAGCTCATGGTGGAACTATATTTCTAGATGAGATAGGGGAATTACCTATTGAACTTCAAGCAATGTTGTTGAGAGTTATTCAAGAAAGGGAGGTTAGACCGGTAGGTTCCAACAGAATTATCCCTATTGATGTGCGTATAATCGCTGCTACCAATAAGGATCTTTTGAAAGAAATCGAAAATAGAAATTTTAGAAGTGATTTATATTATCGTTTGAATATTTTAAATATTAGCGTTCCTGCATTAGTAGAAAGAAAAGGAGATATAGCTATTATTTTTAAGCATTTTTCAAATATTATGCTTTCGAAATTTAATAAAAAACTAAAAGTATCTGAAAAGGCAATAAATAAATTAGAACAGTACAATTGGCCAGGGAATATAAGAGAACTGGAAAATATAACAGAAAGACTTGTGGTACTCGCTGAAGATGAAATAACAGATGAACTTGTTAATGAAGTGCTTGGTAACTTTATGCTTTATGAAGATGTAAATGAAAGTTCCTTAGAAGAATTAAAGAGAAGCCAAATCTTAAAAGTTTTATCAGAATGCAAAGGTAATCAAACTTTAGCAGCAAATAAGTTGGGAATAAGTCGTACACATCTTTGGAGGCTTCTAAAAAAATATGAGTTATTATAAATGTTACATATGGTAATACGTTATTACCATATGTAACATTTTTTTAGGATAGACTTGGTATGCTTTTTGCTAAGTAGTAATAAAGGGAAAATAAATAAAAGAAAACTTTTTGAGAGTTGGTTGCATTAGGCACATGAAAATAAATAACAAGTCCAAAGTTGCCATGAATATTTTTCATCAGGCAAGGAGACGAATTGCCCTCATAGCGCGCCTATTAGGTCAATTTACCGACGCAGCATGATGGAAAATAGGCTGGCAAATGGACTTGTTATTTTTTTGATTGTGCCTTAATGAGAAAGGAATGAATAATATGCCAGTTTGGGGGAAACTTGCAGATAAGAAAGGAAGGAAGGAAAGTTGTTTTACTAAGCACAAGCTTTGGATTAGCTACAGTTAGTTTTCTTACTGGATTTTCAGTAAATATTTATATGCTTATATTTCACTATAAAGACGGAATAAAGAAATTAAAACTTTAAAGTGGGTAGAAAGAAAATTGCAAAGATCCATTTTGAAATAAAAATAGTTGGCATGATTATTGCTATATATTTTTGTAAAGAAATATATATATAATATCAATTTATAAATAGAGCATAGGAGGAATAAAAAATGCATGCAATTGAAAAAATATTGGCTAGAGCTGCTGGAAAAAATGAAGTTAAATCAGGTGAAATAGTAAACTGTAAAATAGATTTTGCTGAAATAAATGATCTTTATTTGCAAACAGTATATTCATTTTACGAAATGGGCGGTAAGAAAGTTTGGGATAAGGATAAGATTACATTTGTATTCGATCACTATTCACCAGCGCCAACTATAAAAACAGCTCAAAATCACAAGGAAATGAGACAGTTTGCTAAGGAACAAGAATTAACACATCACTTCGATATTAATGCTGGTGTATGCCATCAAGTTATGCCAGAGGCTGGAGTAATTTGGCCTGGAATGGTTTTAGTGGCAACAGACTCTCATACTACTACTCATGGAGCATTTGGAGCGTTTGGTACAGGTATTGGAGCAACAGAGATGGCTACAGTACTTATTTCTGGAGAATTATGGTTTAGAGTGCCTGGAATTATAAAAATTGAAATTAGTGGTAAATTACAATCTGGTGTTTATGCAAAGGACGTTATACTTAACATATTAGGTAAACTTAAATCAGATGTTGCTGTATATAAAGCAATAGAATTTTCAGGAAGCTATGTTGAAGAACTTGGTATACCAGGCAGAATGACAATCTGTAATATGGCTGTTGAAATGGGAGCTAAAACTGCTTATATGAAGCCGAATGATAAGGTACTAGAATATGTAAGATCAAGAACAGGCAAAGAATTTATTATTGATGAAACTGACTCAGATTTTAAATATCAAGAAACATATGTATTTGATATTAGTGAATTGTCTCCACAATTAGCCGTACCACATAGTGTTGACAATGTTGCATCGATAGAAGAGGTGAAAAAGGTAAAAATTGACCAAGCATTCATTGGTTCTTGTACTGGAGGTAGACTAGAAGACCTAGAAGCAGCTGCTAAAATATTAGAGGGTAAGCAAGTTAATAAAGAGACTCGTTTAGTAGTTATTCCTGCATCAACTGAGGTATTCCAAAAAGCAATGAAGCTTGGTTATGTAGATATTTTAATTAATGCAGGAGCAACATTTACGTCACCAGGTTGTGGTCCATGCTTAGGAACACATGCAGGTTTGTTAGCATCTGATGAAGCATGTATAACAGCAACAAATCGTAATTTTCCAGGAAGAATGGGAAGTTCACAAGCTCAAATATATCTAGCATCGCCAGCTACTGTTGCGGCTTCGGCTTTAGCTGGGGAAATAACAGATCCAAGAGAAGTAACGGGAGGAGAAAAATAAATGAATAAGATATTAACAGGAAAAGCTTTTGTTTTTGGAGATAACATAGATACTGATCAAATATATCCAGGGAGATATTTAGATTTAGTTAAACCAGATGAAGTTGCAAAACATTGTTTAGAGGGAGCAGATCCTACTTTTGTTGAACGCGTATCATTAGGAGATATCGTGGTAGCAGGTACAAATTTTGGATGTGGATCAAGTCGTGAACATGCACCAATTACTTTATTAGGTGCAGGTGTAAGTTTAGTATTAGCTGATTCATTTGCACGTATTTTTTATAGAAATTCAACTAATTTAGCACTTCCTTTAATAGTTTGTCAAGGAATTAGTAAAAAGGTTTCAGAAGGCGATGAACTTGAAGTTAACGTAGAAGAAGGAATAGTAATAAACAAAACTAAGGGAGAAACTATTAAGGCGGAAAAAATCTCTGAATATATTATGAATATAATAAAAAGCGGAGGAATCAAACCACTGTTTAAGAAAATAACTGAAGGTATGCAAGAATAAAAACCTATTTTATTATGAAACACTAGCATATTGACTTGTTATTTTTTTGAATATGCCTTGTAAAAAAATGGAAAGTATACTTGATATTAAGAAGATGAATTGATATTATAAAGTAAACTTTCTACCAGAGAGGAGTTATCTTTCAGCGTGATAAAGCAGTAAAATATAAATTTGAAGGAGTGTAAAAAAGGATTAACTTGAAGCTAAGGGGATGAATATATGGAAGGCAGTGAAAAAAATATTAAAATTTTAAAAGGAAATATTATATATACTGAAACTAGTGATTTGTTTAATATAGTTAAAAACGGATACATAGTAGTACAGGAAAATTATATTGTGGGTGTATATGATAAGTTACCAGAAAAATTTAAAAACATTAATATTGAAAATTATGAAGATAAATTGATAATTCCAGGCTTGATAGATTTACATACCCATGCTTCTCAATTTGCAATAAAAGGTATAGGCTATGATAAAGAATTGTTGCCCTGGCTTAATACTTATACTTTTGTAGAAGAAGCAAAGTTCAAAAACATATCTTATGCTACAAAAATATATAAAGAGTTTGTTGATGAATTATATAATGAAGGAACAACAAGAGCTGTTATTTTTGCTACAATTCATACTGAAGCTACAGAAATTTTAATGAATCTTCTTGATGAGAAAGGAATAGTTGCATATGTAGGAAAAGTAAACATGGATAGAAATTGTCCTGATACATTGATGGAAAATAGTGATGAGTCAATAAAGAACACACTTAATTGGATACAAAATTGTAGTAAAAAATATAAATTTGTAAAACCAATAATTACTCCAAGATTTGTACCAAGTTGTACAAGCTATTTAATGAACGAATTGGGCAATATTGCAATAAATGATACTATACCAGTTCAATCCCATATATCAGAAAATTTATCAGAAATTCAATGGGTTAAAGAATTGCATCCAGAATGTAAAAATTATGGAGACGTATATGATAAATTTAATCTTTTTGGACAAACAAAAACAATAATGGCACATTGTGTTCATCTAACCGAAGAAGAGATAAATAAAATTAAAAAAAATAAAGTACTAATAGCACATTGTCCAACGTCTAATGTAAATTTATCTAGTGGAATAGCACCAATTAGTAAGTTATTAAGAAAAGAAGTTCTAATTGGACTTGGATCAGATATAGCTGGTGGTGAATGTTTAAGTATGCTTTCTGTAATGGCATCTGCAATAAGAATGTCAAAATTAAGAAAAGTATGTTTTAAAGAAGATGAAAAGTCTTTAACACTGAAAGAAGTTTTCTATTTAGCAACAAAAGGTGGAGGGAAGTTTTTTGGAAACGTTGGGAGTTTTGAAAAAGGTTATGAGTTTGATGCTTTAGTAATAGATGATGATAATCTATGGAAAGATAATAAAGGTAGTATAGAAGAAAGAATAGAAAGATTAGTATATTTAGGTAATCAAAAAAATATAATTTCTAGATATATATGTGGAAGGGAAATATAAGAAAGAATTAGTTTTATTAATATAAATTATGTATCTATTAAAGATTTTAAGTATAAATATATAGCTATTATTGTACTGATTAGTGAAGAGGAATTAACTGTTTATATATCGACATATTTACTTAATATTGCTATCATAGAATTTAAGGCATATTAAAAAAATAAACATCCCATATTTGACTCATTATTTCTTTTCATATGCCTAAGATAAAATTTATTTTGATTTGGAGGAATTAAAAAATGTTAAAAGTAACAAAAACAGAAAAAGCTCCAGCAGCTATTGGACCATATTCTCAAGCAGTAGGTTTTGGAGATTTATTATTTGCATCAGGACAAATACCTTTAGATCCAGCAACTGGTGAGGTAGTAGGTACAAATATAGAAGAGCAAGCAACACAAGTTATGAAAAATATTTCAGCTATATTAGAAGCTAATGATATTGATTTTAATAATGTTATCAAAACAACTTGCTTTATTGCAAATATGAGTGATTTTGCTAAGTTTAATGAAGTTTATGCTAAATATTTCATCAGTAATCCAGCACGTTCTTGTGTAGCTGTAAAAGAGCTTCCCAAAGCAGTTTTATGTGAAGTAGAAGTAATTGCTTGCAAAAATGTATAATTGACTATTGGTAATATTTATACATATTACAATTTCATAAAAAGTAAAATGGACTGTTACAAAGATTTTCTTTACCTAAAGGTTATCTTTGTGACAGTCCATTTTTATAAAAAATTTAAGCTTTCTTTATTTCTGAAACTAATTCATCCATAAGCTCTTTAACAGTAGTCATTTTTGTAAGTCTGCTAGCATTTTCTCCACAAAATATAAGACCTTCATCAACATTGCCATTTACTGCATTTATTAAAGCTTTACTTATACAATAAGGAGTATTAGCAGGATTACAAGGTGTTAAACAATTGTAGCAATGAGTTATTTTTTCTCTTTCAGTAAGAGTTCTTTTAACAAAAGGATTTCTAATAGCACGTCCAGGCATTCCTACAGGACTTTTTACTATTTGAACATCATCAATTGAACAATTTAAATATGCGTCTTTAAATGCCTGAGAAGCATCACATTCTTCAGTTACTACAAATCTAGTTGCCATTTGAACACCGTTGGCACCTAGTTTAAGATATTTAGCAATATCATATCCATCAAAAACTCCTCCAGCAACTACTACTGGAATTTCTTTGTTGTATTTTTCAGCATATTTTTTTGTTTCAGCGATTATATCTATAACGGTTTTATCAAAATCTAGATTTTCATCTTCCAATTCTTCTAATTTAAATCCTAAATGACCACCAGCTTTTGGACCTTCAATTACAACAAGGTCTGGAGCTACATTATTATGTTTATCCCAAAGTTTTAATATTACTTTGGCAGCTTTTAAAGAAGAAACAATAGGTGCAATCTTTACAGAAGAACCTTTTACTATTTTAGGTAACATAGTAGGAAGTCCAGCACCAGATATTATTAAATCGACTCCAGCGTCTATTGCAACTTTTATATGCTCCTCGTAGTTACTACTTGCAACCATAGCATTAATTCCTATTATGCCATTTGCTGCTTTAGCCTTTGCAAGAGTAATATGCTTTTTTAAAGCTCTTAAATTTGCCTCTAAAGGGTTTTTCTCAAAGTCATCTTCATTATAACCAGGTTGTGCAGCAGAAATGATACCAATACCACCAGCATTTGCAACAGCAGAAGCTAAGTTAGAAGATGAAACACCAATCCCCATTCCACCTTGAATAATAGGAATAGGAGCAATTAAATTTCCAATTTTAAGTGAATTAAAATTCATTTTACATATATCCTTTCACGAGAAAATTCGATGACAAAATATTTTGATAATCAAAGTATTTTACTATATTATAGAATAATATTAGTACTTAAACAAGGAGAATTTTTTTAAAGTACTATTTTTATTAAATACATTTTTAAACATTTATTACATAGATATATATAATCCAAATTGAAGGTTTAAAAATTTAATTTCTACATTTCTTGACATAAACTATAACTACATGATACAATACTTATGTCTTAGGGGTATGGCTCAACGGTAGAGTAGTGGTCTCCAAAACCATTGATTCTAGGTTCGAATCCTAGTGCCCCTGCCACAAAGGTCGTAGTACGTTGTACTACGGCTTTTTTTATTTTCAAAGACAAGCTACCTTTGAAAATGGCCTATAGAGCCATTTGCGAGAGTGGATAATGTTACCGTGTACTAGCTGATATTGATTTGTGAGGGGCAATAAGGGGCAAAAAAATGGGCAAAACTTTTTTCGGAAATAAGAAAAAGTGCTGGAAATTTTGAAATGTGAATAATGATTTAGGTAAATACTTTTTATTAATTACTGAGAAAAAGTTGATGGATATTTATACATTGTAAACAGATAATACATTTATTGCTTTAAATATATTGAAAAATAAAAATATTAATGAAGAAAAATATATTACTATAAGAATGTTTGTAAAAATAAAATATTATTTTAAACAATTAAATAGGGGGTGCTTTAAAACCCCCTAGATTTTCATATTATATTCATAAATATAGAAATTTGAAAAATGGCGTAGAATGACCCTCAATTTCTTATCAAGGTTCATTACAAAAATGCCATATTAATAACACATTCAGTAGTTTCTTTTAAATCTGCAAATATTCGAGCTAAACCATATCTAGTTCTATTCTTTTTAGGTCTGCCTAAAGCAGGTCCGGTAATGCTAATTCCATTTTCTTTGCAATAGTTTAAGTTTTTGCTTTATTATTAAGCTTCCTAACATAATAGGTCGTGGCTTTGATGAATGCCCATTATTAATGAATTGTTTAGCATATGTTTCTTCAAATTCATCTCATGGTATTATTGCTGCTAATTTAACCCATCTATTATTTTTATCTAATTCTCCGTATGGAAATATAAAATCTTCTATTTTTAATTGATTATCAATTGAATACATATAAATTCGCTCCTAAGTGCAAGGGTTTTTACCCTATATTTAAAATATCTATGCACTTAGTATTCCATAAAATCGCCTACATAATACTATTCTAAACACTTAAGCAAATTTAGAGTAGCCCCTATGTATAATTTACTATTTAAATCTGTTTCTGAAACTTTGCTAGAATTAGCAAAGGATAAAAAATATTTAGATGCTGACATAGGAATAACAACTATTTTACATACATGGGGACAAAATTTAATGTATGATCCACATATACATTGTATAGTTCCTTCGGGCGGTTTAAGTAACTTAGGAAATAAGTGGACTAGTTCTAAGGATAATTTTTTTATTCCAGTAGAAGTTTTATCTAGGAAATTTAGAGGAAAAATTTTATTCTATTTTAAAAAAGCATTTAAAAATCAAAAATTTAAGTTAAATAAAAACACGATGGAATTTAACAATAATTTGCTATATAAAGATTTTATAAATGAAATGTATTTAAAAGAATGGGTAGTTTACTCGAAAGCTCCATATAAAAATGCTTCGCGTACTGCAGTATTTAGGAAGATATACTCATAGAGTTGCAATATCTAATAATGGAATAATTAATTAGAACTGTGGGTTTCAATGAGTTTGCATTAGATTTTGCAAATCATACGTCATATAGACAAGCAGTTCGAATGCTTAATAGAGTAAGGAATGAGAAAGACCGACCCCCCTGTAAGAACTCTTTCAAATATAGTAGAAATAGAGGGAGAAAAAGTTCAGAAATAAATGGTAAGAATGACAAAAGATATTTTGGATGACAATGATTTTTCAGAGAATGGTACTCCAAATAATGAGGCTAAAGCAAAAGTCTATATGCCAGATAAAAGGAAAATAAGAGTTAACCATAAAACTATAGAAGAAAAAATTAAAGAATATAACCAAGATAAACCTGCTGATTTAAAGATACATGTAACTGAACAGGAAAAGTTCTACGAAAACCCAGACAATACAATAAATATATATATAGATGATGTTAGTGTAAAAAAACAAAAGAAAAAAGGTCTAAAGATAAGGAAAAAAGCCAAGATACAAAAACACACTATGTCAGAAATACAATTGTTCACATTGAAAGGTTAAAAGAAAGATATTGCTTAATGCTTGCAGTACAGTTGAAGTTTTGCCTAGGATAGCTGCATTTTTACTTTTGGACAATAACCTTGAAAATTACTTATTATTCTTTGTGGATGGAGAAAAGAGTCTTCATAATGCTATAGTTAATGCATTTAGTTGGTTTAAATGCTATGGAATTTTACTAGACTGGTATCATCTTAGTGAAAAATATAAGATGGAGTTAAGTCTAGCATTAAAAACTAGAGCTTTTAGAAATGACATTCTAGAAAAAATAGAGCAACAATTATGCAATTATGCGAGGAACTTAATTTTAATAAAGAATTAACAGAGCATTTAAAAAATGTTGAATTAGTCGATTGGAAGATAATTTTCAATCGGCTTTTTTAATGATTAAAAAAAGGACATTGACTTGGAGTTAACTCTAAGGAGTATAGTTATGTCAGAAACAAAATCAAATCAAGTTATGTAATAGTAGGAAGCTAAACATGAGCTATAATATGTATGCACCAACAAGAACACTTTTTGGAGCAGAAGAATTAAATAACTTAAAAACTCATAAGATAGGGAGAAAGAAGGCAACGATTTTAATTTTCAATGGAAAATACACTTCTGATTATTGGAATCACTGCATAATATAAATTTACTTCGGAGGGATTACAATGAAAATCGCAGTAATAGATGCACAAGGGGCAGGTATTGGACAGGCTGTAATAAAAAAAATTCGTAAAGAAATAGAAGACGACATATATATTATTGCACTTGGTACTAATACATATGCTACCTCAACTATGATAAAAGCTGGTGCTGATGTTGGAATTAGTGGCGAAATAGAAATTAGTAAATTTTGTAGCGAAAATCAATTAGATAGTATAATAGGACCGATTGGAATAATTTGTAATGGAGGTATAAATGGAGAAATCACACCACTAATTTCCAGATCAATATTCAAAAAGGATTGTACTAAATATATACTTCCACTACAAAAACATGGTATTTATATCCCCGGAACTAGAAATCTACAAATTAAAGATATAATTGAAGAAATTGTACTTGATATAAAATATAATATTATTCAAGCGGATATACAACAATAATACTTTGTAGTAAATAAATATCCTAATTTACTACTTATAATCAATTTTTATAGTCGGTTGCGGTATTCCTGAATCTTTGATTTATCTAATTTTTTTTGAGTTAGATATTTATATTTTCCTCAATTGTGCCACAATAACATTGACAACAAAGACTATTTTATTTTTGTTGGCGAGAAAATTTAGTAAGACCTGAAAGTTAGAGGTAATCTAGCTTTCAGGTCTTTAATACTGTTTAGAAAAATAGATTTATATTTACAATTTGGAAATTATATAGTAACATGTATTTGTATGCTACGAGGGTATACATTTCACAAAAAATAAATTAATATATTAATTTTGATTATTTTTTAACCACGAAGGTTGATTACTTTAATTTGTAATCAGTTTTTGTGGTTTTATTTTTTACTGAATTTTAAGGAGGAATTAAAATGCACATTCCAGACAATTATTTAAGCCCAGCTACTTGTGCTGTTATGGGAGCTGTAATGGTTCCAGTTTGGACAAGCGCTATAAAAAAGGTTAAAAAGGAGGTGACTAAAAAGAAAATGCCACTTATGGGGATTGGTGCATCACTTTCATTTTTAACAATGATGTTTAATGTTCCATTACCAGGCGGAACTACTGGTCATGCTGTAGGTGGAACGTTATTAGCTATTCTTTTAGGTCCGGAGGCAGCATGTATTTCTATAACTATAGCACTTTTACTTCAAGCATTATTATTTGGAGATGGTGGTGTTTTAGCATTTGGAGCAAACTGCTTTAATATGGCATTTGTTATTCCATTTGTAGGCTATTATATTTATAAATTTTTGAAAGAAAGATTCAAAACAAGAAAGGGAGAATACATTGCAACTTTGATTGCTTCATATATCGGCATAAATGTTGCAGCATTGTGTGCTTCAATAGAGCTTGGTATACAGCCATTACTTTTTAAGGATGCAGCAGGCATGCCATTATATTGTCCGTATCCTTTGTCAATTACTATATCATCAATGCTTATTCCACATCTTGCAGTTGCAGGAGTGTTAGAAGCAATTATAACTGTTGGAGTATTAAGTTTCATAAAAAAAGTTTCACCTGATACTATATATGAAGGCTCTACTACAAAAGCAAAACCTATATATGGGTTAATAATAGCATTAATATGTTTATCACCTTTAGGATTATTGGCGACAGGCACAGCTTGGGGTGAATGGGGGACTGATGAGATAAGTTCTGTAGTTACAGGGGGTAATGCATTAGGATTTGTACCAAAAGGTATGGAAAATGGATTTAGATTTAGTACATTAATGCCGGATTATTCTGTTCAAGGACTTCCAGATAGTTTTGGATATATTTTATCAGCAGTTGCAGGAGTTGCAATACTTTTAATAGTATTTAGAATAATAGCAAGTATGAAAAAGACAACTAAAGCGTAACTAATTAAGATGCATAATAAGAAAGGAATTTACAAATGCCAGAATGGCTTCTGAAAAAAGATAATTATCTACCGCTAAAGGACAAGAATGCTTTTATAAATAAGAGCATTCTGTCTATATTTCATGTACTTACCAGGTTTAGACAACAAGCCAAACACAGAACAAATAAACTTGAAATTAATGCTTTAATTAAATTTATTTCAACACTTATACTAATTATTTTTGTTTCTCTGACACAAAGTTCTACTTTTGTTTTAATAGCTAATGTATTTATGCTTATGTTAATTAATTTTCTTAGTATTAATGAAATAAAATATGTTCTCAAAGTAAGTTCAGTTGTAGCGATTTTTACTTTTATTATCTTTTTACCAGCAATTTTTTTAGGATATGGCAATAATACTTTAATGATTACATTAAAAGTTTTAGTTTCAGTTGCTTCTGTTAATATATTAGCTTGCACTACTGAATGGAACGACCTAATAATATCTTTAAAAGTATTTAGAGTACCAGATATGTTTATCTTTGTACTTGATATTACTATAAAATATATCATAATTTTAGGTGAGTTTTCCTTAAATATGGTTTATGCACTCAAATTAAGGTCTGTAGGGAAAAATAATAATAAAAGCACGGCACTTTCTGGCATTGTAGGAACTATGTTTATAAAATCTAAAGAAATGTCAGAAGAAATGTATGGAGCAATGGAGTCTAGAGGTTTTACAGGAACGTATAAAGTATATAAGAAATTTGAATTTAAATTAGCTGATTATATTTGCATTATGTTTAATATAATTTTTATACTAATATATTTTTACTTTGATAGGTTGTGATTTAATGATTGATATAAAGAATGTTTCTTATTCATATAATGCTGAAGTTACTGCATTAAAAAATATAAATTTACATATTGACGAAGGAGAAGCTATTGCTTTAATTGGCGTAAATGGAAGCGGAAAGTCTACATTAATGAAATTAATTAATGGATTAATAATGGCTGAGAATGGAAGTTATCTATTTGAAGGTGAAGAAATTAATAATAAAAATATGCAGAATGAAGAGTTTTCGAAGGCTTTTCATAAAAAAGTAGGTTTTGTTTTTCAGAATTCAGATGTACAGCTATTTTGTTCAAATGTCTACGATGAAATTGCATTTGGACCAAGGCAGATGGGGATGAATGAAGAAGAAGTCAAAAAAAGAGTAGAGGATACTTTAAAACTATTGAAAATTGATGAATTAAGAAATAGACAACCATATCATTTGAGCGGCGGAGAAAAGAAAAAGGTATCTATTGCGTCAGTGGTAGTTTTGAATCCAGATGTCTATATATTTGATGAACCCATGAATGGACTTGACCCTAAGACTAAAAGATTTTTAAAGGAATTCATGATAGCAATAAATAATGCAGAAAAAACAATTTTATGCTCTACTCATGACTTTGAATATGTAAAAGGGGTTTTTAAGAGAGCAATTGTCTTTTCAGGTGAACATACAATTATTAGAGATGGTGCTTATGATAAAATAATGAATGATACAGCATTTTTATATACTAATAATATTATTTAATATATTAGCATATATAGCTTATATAGGAATTGATTCAGCTTTAAAAATTAAATGTTTTTCAAGTTAATAATATCCATAAATTCAATAAAATGCGGCATGATATAATTAGGAAAAGTGCCTAAATTACTATGTTTGCGGGATGAATTATGGATAAAAGAACAAGAAAACAAAAGAGAAAAAGGAAAAAATAAATTTTTTCGGAGAATTCTCAAAAATAAAAAATGAAAATTAAGTTAATTTGGAAGATTGAATAAATTTAATCTTTGACTCTGAATATTTACATAGATAATTGACACCAATGGATAATGACTGTAAAATTAAAGAGATTTAAATAGTAAAGTTTGTATAGGTTTAATCTTTAAAGTCTTTAAAGATTAATTAAAAGGGAAGTTGAGTGAAAATCTCACACGGTCCCGCCGCTGTAAAAGAGGAGTTCTTATATTTATGCCACTGATTATTTCGGGAAGGTTTATAAGAGTAATGATTCTTGAGTCAGAATACCTGCCTATATTTTTGCACAATTTACTCTACGAGCGATAGGGGGAGTGTTAAGATGATATTTTTGTTGATTATTTATGAGTGAGTAATCTCCATTATTAGTTTCTTCTAACACATTAGTTAGAAGGAACTTTTGTTTTGTAAAAAATATAATTTTTAGGAGGATTTTATAATGCATATTGAAGACGGTATCTTATCACCTCAGGCTTGGGCATCATGGTATGCTGCAAGTGCTGTATTTATTGTTCCCGGCATTCGCCAAATACAAAAAAGAGTTGAGGAAAATCCATACTATAAACCTTTCTTAGCTATGGTTGGGGTTGGGGTATTTATTACTTCTTGTATGCACTTGCCTGTACCTGTAACAGGTTCCTGTTCACATCCATGTGGTACACCACTAGCTGCAATTGTGGTTGGTCCATTTGCTACAGCTGTAATTTCAGCTATTGTTTTGTTTTTTCAAGCTATATTTTTAGGACATGGAGGCATCACTACTATCGGTGCTAATACCTTTTCTATGGGAATTGTAGGGGGTATCTCAGGCTATCTATGTTGGAAAATTTTAAGAAAATTTAATAGTCCTCTTTGGTTGGCTGCTGGATTAGCGGGTTTTGTTGGAGATTTAGCTACATATCTAGCATCTGCTTTCGAACTTGCGCTTAGTTTGCATGGACATGTCCCTTTAGTTAAACAATGGATCATATTTTTTATGGGTTATGGGCCAACCCAACTACCAATTGCTGTAGCCGAAGCTGTATTTACTGCTGCAGTACTTCAAGCAATGGTTTCAAGACGTCCTGATTTGCTACCTGGAATTTTGTCTGGTAAGGATAGAAAAAAGGAGGCTGTTAAACATGAAATTAGAGATTAGTGAAAATAAATTATCAAGTCCTCAGGTTAAATGGTTTGATTCTTTTACAAAGATGATGCTAACAGTAATGATTACTATCTTAATATTTATATTTATATCAGGAAAATATATGGATAGTCACAAAATGGAGGCAGGTGGTACTGATGACGCGGTTAATGATCTTGCCTCTGTAGTTACACAAGTAGAACATCACCCTTTTATTGACTTGCCAGGTGATGCACAAGTTGGTGCTTTCTCCGTTGCCAACTTTTTTGCCGGATTAGTAGTTGGACATCATTGGGAAAAGCTTTTTGGAGAAAAAAAGAAAAAAGAAGATGATGTAGAGGATGTAGAGGCGTAAAAAAACTATGGAATTAAGAGGTTTTAAAAATATATCAGAACAAGATAGTTTCTTACATTTCATAGATGGAAGAGTAAAGACCGTGATATTTTTAGGTGCCATTATTGTTGGCACCTGTCTTACTCGTTGGTACTTGGTATCTATTCTTTGGATGCTTTCAATAGCTATGTTTCCAGTATTACATTTACCGTTAGGTACTCTATTAAAGCGATTGATGATGCCCTTTGGCATAGCTTGGTTAGTTTTTCTAAGTTTAATTTTTACCAACGGAAGTGAGCCTTTATTAGTTTTTAATATTTTTCATGTATCTATAACTGCTTATCATGAAGGTTTAACGCTTGGTTTCTTAATTTTACTTAGAATAATGACTACAGTTACATTGGCTTCTATACTTTCTTTTAGTACACCAATGATAGAAATTTTGGAAACCCTTAGGTTGTGTAAGATGCCAACTATAATAATAGATTTAGCAGCAATGATGTATCGCTATGTTTTTATCATAGAAGAAACCGCACATAATATGCGACGTGCTCAGCTTAGTCGCATGAGTAGTAATAACTCTTGGTTAATGCAAGCTCGTGATGTCGGAAATGTAGCTGGATACGTTCTAATTAAATCACTAGACCGCAGTATTAAAATATATAATGCAATGCTTTCAAGGGGATACAATGAAAATAGTACAAATGCTGAATTTTTTGTTACAAAAGTATCTGCAGAGGATTGGCGTTATGGTATACTATCTACTTTTGTGCTTCTTATTTTAGTTATAATTAATATAGTGGCTTAAGGAAAGGAATAAATTATGGAACTTATTAACCTAGCTAATGTAAGCTATGTCTATAGCGATGGGACTTTAGCATTAAATAACATTAATTTGAAGATAAAAAAAGGAGAGAAGGTTGCTATATTAGGACCTAATGGTGCAGGGAAATCTACACTTTTCCAACTGTTTAATGGTCTTTTGAAGCCTACTACTGGTACTGTTTCTATTGAAGGCTTGGAAGTTACTAAAAAGAATTTATCTGAGATCCGACGTAATGTTGGAATGGTATTTCAAGATTCTGATGATCAATTATTTAATTCTACAGTTCATCAGGAAATTGCATATGGACTTATGAATATGAAGGTGTCAGGGAAAAATTTAGAAGATTCTATAGCTTGGGCTTTAAATGTAGTAGGAATGACTGAATATAGCAATAAAAGCCCACATAATTTGAGTGGTGGTGAAAAAAAGAGAGTAGCCTTAGCTAGTGTTTTATCTATGAAACCTAAAGTTATGGTTTTAGACGAACCAACCTCTGCCCTAGACCCGCGAGGAGTAAGTAAACTTATTAAATTATTAAATTCTATTAACCAGGATTTAGACATTACTATGATTTTTGCGACTCATGATGTAGATATTGTCCCACTTTTGGCAGATAGAGTCTATGTTTTAAGTAAAGGTGAAATTGTTCTAGGAGGCACTACGGTAGAGGTTTTCAAAAATAAAGAAATCCTTCGTGAAATTGATTTGCGATTACCTAGAGTAGCCCATTTAACTGAACTTCTTATTCGTGATGGTGCAATAAAAGAAGATGAATTACCTCTTACAATTGGCCAGGCCAGAAAGCTTTTAGAAAAAAATAAATAAATTTCATAAAAGACGACTATAGTAATAAGAAAATTTAATTAAGGGTATATTATAATGCTTCATAAAATAATTTTAAAGTCCCCATAAGTACACTTGTTTCTAAATGAAGTCAGGGTTAAAATAAACCCTGGCTTTATTTATGTATAGGAAAGTATAGAATTTTTGAAGTCTAAAAGGCTAATTAAATCTAGAGTTAGAGTTCTGATTGTGTAAATTTGGAAATTGAAAAGTAAGAAAAATCACCCCGAAGGGAGCGTGGCGTAGCCACTTTTGCTCTTTTATTTATCATGAATAATAAGGAATTACAATATTGTTCCAGTTTTTAATTATGCAGTCAGTGATTTTAGGGTCATACATTATTTCTTTATTTTTTAATATTTCATTATAACAATCGATGTTACTGATTGTTTTTCTATATGGTCTATTGCTTCTCATAGCATCTATAGAATAACAAACAGCAATTTTCGTGAGTACTATTCTTGTAATTTTCTATATATGCGAATATAATTTGTTTAAATGCAAATGCAAATTCATTGCAACGAGGAGAAAACATATGGAAACAAAAATAGATATAATATCTGGATTTTTAGGTGCAGGAAAAACTACTTTGATAAAAAAGTTAATTGATGAGAAGTTTAAAGAAGAAAAAATCGCAATTATAGAAAATGAATTTGGTGAAGTTTCAATTGATGGAGATATTTTAAAAGAGTTTAATTTTAATATAAAAGAAATAAACTCAGGCTGTATATGCTGTAGTCTTACAGGTGAGTTTAAAGATTCTATTAAAAGTATAATAGAATTATATTCTCCAGAACGGATATTAATTGAGCCTTCAGGAGTGGCAAAACTAAGTGATGTTATAAAAGCATGTGAAAGTTTAGATGAGGATTGTAATGTTAAGCTTAATATGTTAGTTACAGTCTTAGATGTTTGTAATGCAGGGATGTATATAAAAAATTTTGGAGAATTTTATAAAGATCAAATTAAAAATGCAAAAGCAATTATTTTAACTAGAACAGAAAATATTTCTGAAGAAAAAATTAAAGAAACAGTAAGCATAATAGAAAAAATAAATCCACAGGCGAAAATAATTAGAGAGGTTTTAAATAAAATAGATTTTAGTGAAATAATAAATTTTGAGAAAGACATAAGAATATATGAAGAAAATGAAATCATAGTTGATGAAAAATATGAATATAATAATTTAATTAATATAAATCATAGCTATAACATAACTAAAAAAATATTTGATTCAGAAGAAGAAAAAAAGGAGCTTAAAAGTTATAAGGTAATTCGTAAAAATAATTTAAGAAACGATCTATATATAAAGCATCATAAACATAGCGCAGATACTATGTTTAGCACTTGGTCATTAGAAACAAAAGAAGAATTTAGTAAGTCTAAATTAAAAGAAGTATTTGAAGAAATTGCAAAAGACAAAGATTATGGTTTTATATTAAGAGGTAAAGGTATAGTAAAATTAAATACAGGGAAGTATATACAGTTTAATTATGTACCTGGAAAATTTGCAATAAGTGATATAGATGAGCAAGAAATAGGTAAGGTATGTATTATTGGAAGTCACATAAATAAAAATAAGTTAAATTACTTATTTGAAGGATCATGTAAATAATCTAATGAGTATTGAGAGGTGAAATATGAATATAAAAGTAGAAATAGTTATAGGATTTATTGGCTCTGGAAAAACGAGTTTTATAAATTCTATGTTACAAGGTGAAGAATTAAAAAATGAAACTATTGTAGTTATCCAAGATGAATTTGGAGAATGTGAAATAGACTCTGACTTAAATAATGAAAAACAACAAAGCCAAATTGTAGTAATAAAAAATAATGGAGATAAAGAAATCAATGGAGATTATATAAAAAAAATTATAAAGGAATATATTCCGAGCAGAATTTTTATTGAAGTAAATTGCATGAAAAATTCTATGAATATTATTAATATATTTAATGAGAAAGGTATAAAAAAAATATGTAAAATTGATGATATAATAAGTATAATTGATGTAATAAAATTTCCTGTATATTTTCGAAATATGAAAAGTATAATTAGTACTCATATTTTTAATAGTGAAACCATAATATTAAATAATGTACATGCATTAAAAAAGAAGGAATTTTCAAGGGTACAAAAGGAAATTAAAAGTATTAATGAAACAGCTAATATACTTAAACATGTTACTATAATAAATAAAGGAGAACAAAAAGAAGGAGCGTATGTAGAGATAGAAAAGCATAATTATTCTGTTTTAAAAACTTTGTTCTATTGTACTCTTTTAATCTTTATATTTATTTATCTAATTACAATGACAACATTGGATAATAACGTGTATAGTGAATTCTCAGATAAATTTAAAAAGTTTTATAATGTGTTTATAAGTATATTGATTCAAGGGTTTCCTTTCATCCTTATTGGAAGTTTTGTATCAGCAATAATTCAAATTTGTATATCGAGAGATAGGTTCATGAAAATATTTCCAAAGAATATTTTTTTATCGTGTATAGTTGCAGCTTTTGCAGGATTATTATTTCCTATATGTGATTGTGGCACTATCCCTGTTGTTAGAGGTCTTATTAAAAAGAAAGTGCCTATAGCAGCTGGAGTTACCTTTATGTTAGCTGCACCAATTGTAAATCCAATAGCAATTATTTCAACTATATATGCTTTTCAAGGAATGAAATCTGTAGTAATTTATAGAGTAATTGCAGGTATAATAATTGCAATTTCAGTAGGTCTTATTATGCAATTTTGTACAAAGAAAGATGAAGATATTTTGAACAGTAGTGAAGAAATAGGCGAATGTGAGTGTGGATTTTGCAATGATAACTATGAGGAGAATACAAGTAAATTAAAGAAGGTAAGAGCTGTATTTGTTCATGCAGGGGATGAATTCTTCAATATAGGAAAATTTATGATTATAGGAACATTTTTATCTAGCATTTTTCAAACTACAGTATCATTAAATAATAGTATGTATATTCCAAATGATGATAGAAGCTCACTTTTGATTA